>Ga0209060_10000091_pt1 | contig 242926 bp, 217 predicted proteins | sample Coa_R1_8_FD_187155 | JGI IMG/M metagenome (GOLD analysis project Ga0209060, IMG submission 187155) | Surface soil microbial communities from Centralia Pennsylvania, which are recovering from an underground coalmine fire - Coalmine... | ecosystem: Environmental > Terrestrial > Soil >... | reverse complement strand
GAATGCCCCCGGCAGCCGCCACCCCAAGCGGTGGAACGACGTCCAGGAGCTGCTCGACGCCGGCATCGACGTCTACACCACGGTGAACATCCAGCACCTCGAGAGCTTGAACGACGTGGTCGCGCAGATCACCGGCGTACGGGTGCGCGAGACGATCCCCGATTCCGTGCTCGATCGCGCCGACGAGGTGAAGCTCATCGACCTCTCGCCCGAGGAGCTGCTGCAGCGGCTGCGCGAGGGCAAGGTGTACCTCCCGCAGCAGGCCGAGCGCGCGATCCGCCACTACTTCCGGCCCGAGAACCTCACCGCGCTGCGCGAGCTGGCGCTGCGGGAGACCGCCGAGCACGTCGACGAGCAGATGCAGGCGTTCCTGCGCAGCCACGCGGTCACGGGCCCGTGGCCGGTCGCCGAGCGGATCATGGTGGCGGTGAGCGGCGGCGGGCTGTCGGAGCGGCTCGTCCGGGCGGCCCGCCGCATGGCCGAGCGCCGCAACGCCCCGTGGCTCGCGGTGTTCGTCGAGACGCCGCGCTTCCACCAGCGCCCCGAGGCCGAGCGCGAGCGCGTCGCGCGGGTGCTGCGGCTCGCCGAGCAGCTCGGCGGCGAGGCGGTCACGATCCCGGGCCGCAACGTGGCCGAGGACCTCGTGCGCTACGCGCGCGAGCGCAACGTCACCGAGGTGGTCCTGGGGAGATCCCGCCGGCGGCGCTGGCCGTGGGAAGTCTCGCCGCTCGCCGAGGTGATCCGCCGCAGCGACGCCATCGACGTCCGGATCATCAGCGGGGAGCCGGAGACCCGCGCCGCCGTCCGTCGGCGGGGGCCGGCGCGCCGGGGCGCCGCGCGCCCGGGGGGCTACGCGCTCGGGGCCCTCCTCGTCGCCGCGGCCGGCGTCGTGGCGGCGGGGCTTCGCGCCTGGCTCGCGCTGCCGAACCCCGACATGGTCTTTCTGCTCGCGGTGCTCTCGACCGCGCTCGTGGCCGGGCTCGGACCGTCGATCCTCGCGGCGCTGCTCAGCCTGGTCGCCTACGACTTCTTCTTCGTCCAGCCGCTCTATCGGCTCACGGTAACGAAGCCCGAGGACGTGCTGTCGCTGCTCGTGTTCCTGGTCGTGGCCGTGCTCACGAGCGAGCTCACCTCGCGCGTGCGCGACCAGGCGGAGGCGGCGCGGCGCCGGGAGGCGCGTACCGGGGCGCTCTACGCCTTCGGGCGTGCCATCGCCGGCGCGGCCGGCATCGACGACCTCCTGCCGGTGATCGTCTCCCACGTCGGCGACCTCTTCCGCGCCGCGGTGGTCGTGCTGCTGCCGGTCGGCGAGCGGCTGGCCGTGCGCGCGGTCCACCCGGCAGGCACCGAGCTGTCGGAGGCCGAGCGGGCGACAGCCACGTGGGTCTGGGAGCACGACCGGAGCGCGGGTCACGGCACCGACACGCTGCCGGGCGGCGAGTGGTTCCACGTGCCGATGCACACCGTGCGCGGCGCCGTCGGGGTGCTCGCGCTGCGCCCGGGCACGCCCGAGCGGCTGCTCGAGCTCGACCAGCGCCAGCTCCTCGAGGCGCTGGCCGGGCAGGCGGCGGTGGCGATCGAGCGCACGCGCGTCGACGTGGTCCAGGCCATCATCGAGAGCATCGAGGACGGCCTCGTCGTCCTCGACCCCACGGGGGTCGTCGTCCACGTGAACGAGGTGGCCTGCGCCATCTTGGGCTTCGAGCGCGCCGCGGCGCTCGGCCGGCGCTTCGACGCCCTCGGCACGAGCCACCCCCACTACCTGCGGCTGCGCGCGGCCGTGCGGGAGTTCCTCGCGCACCCCGAGCGCGAGGGCGAGGCGCTCGAGGTCGCGCTCTTCCTGCGCGGCCGCGACCACTACTACGTGCTGCGCCCGACGACGCTGCGCGCCCGCGACGGCGCGCCCGCTGGGCTGATCCTGGTCCTCCAGGACGTGACCCACCTCCGCGACCAGGAGGCGCGCCGCGAGCAGCTCATGGCGACGCTCTCGCACGAGCTGCGCACGCCGCTCACCTCGCTGCGCATGGCGGTGGAGCTGCTGCGGGGCGCGCCCGCGGCCGAGCGCCCGGCGCTGCTCGAGACCGCGCACGAGGACGTGGGGCGGCTCGAGGACGTCGCCCAGCGGCTCCTCGACGTGTCCCGCTCCCGAGCGATGAGCATCGCGCTCGAGCGCCAGAACGTCGACCTGAGCGAGGTGGTCGCGCGCGTGGCGAAGCTCTTCGCCCTCCAGGCGCGCGAGCGCGGCGTGACGCTCGCGACGGCGGCGCCCGCGGGCGGTCTCACGGTGGCCGGCGACCCCACGAAGATCACCTGGGCGCTCTCGAACCTCATCGCCAACGCGCTCCGCTACACGCCGAGCGGCGGACGCATCGGCCTCGACGCGCGGGCCGACGACGCCGTGGTGCTGGTCTCGGTCAGCGACACGGGGCCGGGCATTCCCCCCGAGCGGCGCGAGCGCATCTTCGAGCGCTTCGTGCAGGGGCAGGACGGAGCCGAGGCGGGCGCCGCGGGGCTCGGGCTGGCGATCGTGCGCGACATCGTGCAGGCCCACGGGGGGCGGATCCGGCTCGAGAGCGAGCTCGGCAAGGGCAGCCGCTTCACGCTCGAGCTGCCGCGGAGCTGACGTGCCCACGATCCTCATCGTCGACGACGAGAAGAACATCCGCGACCACCTCGCCACGTACGTGCGCGGCCTCGGCCATCAGGTCGAGGCGGCGGCCGATGGGGCCGCGGCGCTCGCCGTGCTCGACCGCCGGGAGGTCGACGTCGTCTTCTCCGACGTCCGCATGGCGGGCCTCGACGGCCTCGCGTTGCTGCGCGAGATCCGCCAGCGGCGCCCCGACGCCGTGGTCGTGCTCATGACCGCGTACGCCACCGTGCAGGGCGCAGTCGAAGCGATGCGCGCCGGCGCGTACGACTACCTGGTGAAGCCCTTCTCCCTCGACGAGGTCGGCCTGCTCCTCGCCCGCGTGCTGGAGGTGCAGGGGCTCCGCCGCGAGAACCGCCGGCTGCGCCGCGCCGTCGACCAGCCGCCGCTGCTCGAGTCGGCGAGCCTGGCGATGCAGCGCGCGCTGGCGACCGCGCGGCAGGTCGCGGTCTCGGACGTCACCATCCTGCTCACCGGCGAGAGCGGCACCGGCAAGAACGTGCTCGCCGCCGCGATCCACGCCTGGAGCCCGCGGCAGGCCGGGCCGTTCGTCACGATTTCGTGCACGACGCTCGCCGAGCACCTGCTCGAGAGCGAGCTGTTCGGGCACGTGAAGGGTGCGTTCACCGGCGCGTGGAAGGACAAGCCGGGCCGGCTGGCCGCGGCGGCGGGGGGGACGGTGTTCCTCGACGAGGTGGGTGAGCTGCCGCTCGAGCTGCAGGCGAAGCTGCTGCGCTTCCTCGAGGAGCACCGCTTCGAGCGCGTGGGCGGCGACGAGACCATCGAGATCGACGCGCGGGTGATCGCCGCGACCAATCGCGACCTGGAGGCCGAGGTGCGCGCCGGGCGCTTCCGCGAAGACCTGTTCTTCCGGCTGAACGTGGTCGGCGTGCGTCTGCCGCCGCTGCGCGAGCGGCCGGAGGACCTCCCGCGTCTCATCGAGCACGTGCTCGCCTCGCTCGCCGCCCGCCACCGCCGCGGGGCGCTGCGGCTCGCGCCCGACGCGCGCGACGCGCTCGTCGCTTACCGCTGGCCCGGCAACGTCCGCGAGCTGGTGAACGCGCTCGAGCGGGCGGTGGTGCTCTCGGGCGACGACACCATCCGCGCCGAGCAGCTTCCTGACGGCGTGCTCGCGCCTCCGGCCGCCGCCGTTGCGCCGCCCGACACGGCACTCTCGCTCGAGGAGCTGGAGCGCCGCCACATCGAGCAGGTGCTGGCCGAGTCCGCCACCCTCGAGGAGGCTGCGGCGCGGCTCGGGATCAACCCGACGACGCTGTGGCGCAAGCGCAAGCGCTACGGCATCGAGTGAGCCGCGCCGCGATCACGGGGGCAGACTGGGAGCGTTGCCTCACGGGGCGCGTAGTATCATCGGGACGTTGCTCAAAGCCGTGCCCCTGTGGCATTTCGCCACTGCCTGTGGCTGCTTTGACCGCTGACGATCCCATCCCCGTTGACATCGTAGCGAGATGCAGCGTGGCTCCGAGAGGCCACTCTCATGGCACCAGGATTGCTCGCCGAAATCGTTGGGGTCGCCTCCGAAGGTCCGCCCGGGACATTTGTCGTTGACACGGAAGGGATGAACGGTCGGGACCGGCGCTCGTGGCTCCCGGTGGTCGTGCTGTCCATGGCGGTCGTCTTGGCAGCCGTGCGAGGCGCACGGGCGCGCCGCATCGTACGGCCTCGACCGCCGATGAGGGCGGCTGGGACGGCGGCTGCCGGCACGACCTCCACCATTGAGGGAAGAGTCGTGGAGGTGCGCAGGCTGAGCCGCGACGTGACGTTACGCACGCCGCAGGGCACGATGCAGCACGTCGTGGTCCCTCGTGCGGCCACGGTGACGGGGACGCGCGGGCAGGGGCTCGATGGGATCCGCGCCGGGATGACCGTCCGGATCGTCGCGCGCCGCGGCTCCCCGAGGCTGGTCGCACGCGAGGTGGTCGCCCATCCCACGTTCGGAGGAGTGTCCCGAGGAGGACCGGCGAGCCGCCGGGTCGCGCGCTGAGGGCCGTGTGCCTCCGAAGCGGGGTCGGGGCGGCGATCTTCCTGGCGCTCGGGAGCGCGCCGTCCTGGGCGGAATCGCCCCTCACCGTCGAGCAGGTGGTCGACCTCGCGCTCGAGTCCAACGCGCAGGTGAGGAGCGCGGAGGCGCGCTGGACCTCCGCCGAGCACCAGGTCCTGCCGAACCTCGTGCCGGCCGATCCGACCGTCACCTATTCGAACGTGCAGAGTAGGCCGAACGCGTTCACGAAGCCGGCGGACGTCTCCGTGGGCGTCAGCCAGCCGCTCCAGTTCCCGGGTAAGGGGTACCTCCAGGCCAAGGGGGCAAAGAGAACCGCGGGGATCGCCTGGCTCGCCTACCAGGCGGCCCGCCGTGACGTGCGGGCGCAGGCCGAGACCGCCTTCTATCAGCTCGTCCTCGATCGCGCCCTCTTCGCCGTCGGCGCCGAGAACGTCACGACGCTCAAGCAGGTGCTCGAGGTGACCCAGACCGCCTATTCCACCGGCCGCGTCACGCAGCTCGATTTCATCTCGGCGGAGTTCAACCTCTCCGCGGCCGAACAGCAGCAGACGCAGCTCGAGGTCGCCATCGCCACCGACCGAGCCAATCTGAACCAGGTGCTCCAGCGCGGGCCGGAGGAGCCGCTCGACGTCGACGGTCGGCTCGAGCTGACGGCGATTCGGTCGCGGATCGAGGATCTCGTGGAGGCGGCCAGCCAGGCGCGCCAGGAGATATTGGAGGCGGCGCTGACCGCGGAGAATGCGGAGACCGCCGTGACCCTCGCCAAGCTCGAGTACGCGCCCGACTTCACGCTCGGCTATACGTACGATCACTTCCAGTTCGCCGCCGCGTCGCCCGACACCGTCCACCTCCAGTTCCACACCGTATCCGTCGGGCTCACCATGCCGGTCTTCGCCTGGTTCCGGCAGAAGGAGGACGTGGAGCGGGCGCGCGCCGACCTCGAGGCGGCGCGATCCGACCTCCGCGCCATTCGTCTCGAGACCGCCACGCTCGTGACCAACGTCTACCGCCAGGCCGACCTGGCCTACCGGACCGCCGTCCTCTACCGGGACTCGCTGGTGCCGCTGGCGCAGCAGGGCGTCAACGTCGCCCTGGTCGCCTACCAAGGCGGCAACATCGACTTCACGACGCTTTCGAGCGCGCTGCAGCAGCGCAACGGTGCGCGCGTGACGTACCTGCAGCAGGCCAATCAGTTTCTGGCGCAGCGGATCGCGCTCGAGCAGGCGATCGGGCGGCCGCTCCCGCGGTGAGGGACGACACCGTGGTGAAGCCCCCCGAGCGCGCCATCCGCACGGGAATCGTCCTGCTGCTCGTCGCCCTTGCCGCCTGCTCGGGAAGAGCGCCGGACGAGGCGTCGCAGTCGCCGCCGCCGGACGCCCGCCTCGTGAAGGACCAGGGCGGCGCCGAGGTGCTCGAGCTGGCCCACGACGTCCCCGGACTCCGGGCGGTGCCGGTGCGCCGCGTCGCGCTGCCCGCGACGTTGGAGACCACGGGGCAGGTCGCCCTCGACGACCGCCGCACCGCGACCATCATCTCCCGGGTGACTGGGCGGGTCGAGGACACGTTCGTGTCCCAATGGGACGACGTGCAGCGGGGAGAGCGGATCGTCAGCCTCTACAGTCCGGACTACATGACCGCCGCGGCGGAATACCTCCAGGCCCTGGCGACCGCGCGGGTGAGCGGCGGTCCGGGGCTCTCGGAGCAGTCCGCGCTGTCGGAGGCGATCGTCGCGGCCGCGCGGCGCAAGCTGCAGCTGCTCGGGATCGAGGATGGCGACATCGACCGACTGCGCGCGGCGATGCCGACCTTCGTCATGCGGGCCCCGATCAGCGGGACGGTCATCCAGAAGGAGGTCGTGAAGGGGTCGCAGGTGAATCCGGGCGACGTGCTCTTCAGTCTCGGGGTCACCGACGCGGTCTGGATCACCGCCGACGTCTACGAGAGCGACCTCGCGCGCGTGCACCAGGGGCAGCCGCTCGAGGCCGTCGCCCTCGCGTTCCCCGACCGCGTCTTCAAGGGCGTGGTCGACCGGGTGAGCCCGAACCTCGACCCCGCGAGCCACACCATCCAGGTCCGCGGGCAAGTGCAGAACCCCGGGGCGCGGCTCCGGCCTCAGATGCTCGCGCGGGTGCGCATCACCACGAGCCCGGGCGAGGCGCTCGTGGTGCCCCAGGAAGCCGTGGTGTTCGAGACCGACGCGTATTTCGCCTTCGTCGAGGTCGGCCCGCGCCGCTTCGTCCGGCGCACGGTGCGCCTCGCATCCTGGAACGAGCAAGGGTACGCGCGCGTCACGTCGGGTATCGCCGAGGGGGATCACGTGCTCACCGGCATGGCGATCTTCCTGAACGCCCTGTGGCATCAGGCGCACGGGGAAAGCTCGTAGCGGGGGGCGGCCGGGCGTGCTGCAGTCCCTGATGCAGCTCGCGCTTCGCCAGCGCATCATCGTGCTCGGCGCAGCGCTCCTGCTGCTCGTCGCCGGGATCTATTCCTTCCACGCGCTCGACATCGAGGCGTATCCCGACCCCGTCCAGCCGCGCGTCGAGATCATCACCCAGCCGACCGGGCTCAGCGCCGAGGAGGTGGAGAAGATCGTCACCGTGCCGCTGGAGATCGGCCTCGCCGGCATGCGTAACCTCGAAGGACTGCGCTCGATCTCGCTCTTCGGGCTCTCCGACATCAAGTGCTACTTCTCGTGGGAGAGCGACTACTACGCCGATCGCACGGAGGCGGTTCAGCGCCTGGGGTTCGTGGAGCTGCCCGCCGGCATCACGCCCGGCATCAGCCCCGACAGCCCGGTCGGCCAGATCTACCGCTACACGGTCGAGAGCCCGGACCACGACCTGCTCGGCGAGAAGGAGGTCGCCGACTGGATCCTCGAAAAGCAGATGAAGACCGTCCCCGGGGTCATCGACGTGACCACGTTCGGCGGCCTCACCAAGCAGTACCACGTCGACGTCGACCCCGAGAAGCTGGTCCACTATCAGATCCCGCTCTCCACGCTGACGACCGCCATCGCCAACGCCAACACGAACGTGGGCGGCAACTATCTGCGGGTCGGCGCGCAGGCGTTCAACGTGCGCGGCATCGGGTTCATCCACGGCCTCGACGACATCCGCAACGTCATGCTCTCGACCAGCAACGGTACGCCGATCCGGGTCGGCGAGGTCGGGACCGTGGACATCGGCTACGCGCCGCGGCTCGGCATCGTCGGCATGAACGAGGAGCCCGAGGTCGTCGAGGGCATCGTGCTGATGCGGAAGTACGGCGACACGCTGAAGACCCTGCACGCCGTCAAGGAGAAGGTCCAGGCCCTCGACGGCTCGGGCGTGCTCCCGAAGGGCTACCGCATCGTGCCGTTCTACGACCGCACGACGCTGGTCGAGACCACGATCCACACGGTGATGGAGAACCTCGGCGTCGGCGTGGTGCTCGTCTTTCTCGTGCTGCTCTTCTTCCTCGGAAACCTCCGCACGGCGCTGATCACGGCGATCAACATCCCGCTCGCGCTCTGCGGCGCGATGACGTTCATGCACCGCGCGGGCGTCCCGGCCAACCTCATCTCGCTCGGGGCGATCGACTTCGGGATCATCATCGATTCGACCGTCATCGTGATGGAGAACATCTTCCGCCACCTCACGACCGAGGAGGCGGGACGCGAGGAGCGGACCCGTCAGATCCTGCGCGCCGGCCGGGAGGTGGGCGGCCCGATGTTCTTCTCGACGGTGATCTTCGTCATCGCGTTCCTCCCCCTGTTCACGATGCGCGGCGTCGAGGGGGCCATTTTCTCGCCGATGTCGTACACCTACGCCTCCGCGCTCGCGACCGCGATCCTGCTCGCGGTGACGCTCTCGCCCGTGCTCAGCAGCTACCTGCTCCGCGGGCAGGTCCGCGAACGGCACAATGCCGTCTGGGAAGCGATTCGCCGCTTCTATCATCGCGTCTTCGTCGCCGTGCTGGGCCGTCCGAAGACCGCGCTCGCGGTGATGCTCGTGTTCATCGTCGGCGTCCTCGCGCTGTTCCCCTACCTCGGCGGCGAGTTCCTGCCGAAGCTCGAGGAGGGCAACATCTGGGCGCGGGCCACGATGCCGCTCAGCATCGCGCTCGAGAGCGGGGCGGAGATCGCCAACCGGGCCCGGGCGGTGTTCCGCTCCTTCCCGGAGGTTGCGACGGTCTACTCGCAGCTCGGGCGGCCCGACGACGGCACCGATACCACGGGGTTCTTCAACCTCGAGATCAGCGCGGACCTGAAGCCCCCCTCGAGGTGGCGCCCCGGGCTGACGAAGGCGGAGCTGGTGCGCCAGATCGACGCCCGTCTGCGGCACGACTTCCCGGGCGTGAGCTTCGGATACTCGCAGTACATCGAGGACAACGTCGAGGAGGCGCTCTCGGGGGTGAAGGGCGAGAACTCGATCAAGGTCTTCGGGCCCGACCTCCCCACCGACGAGCAGGTCGCGAACGCGGTGGCCGCGGCCATCGGCCAGGTGCCCGGCATCGTCGACACGGCGGTCTACCGGGCCCTCGGGCAGCCGAATCTGCTGATCACCCCCGACCGCGCCGCCGCGGCGCGCTACGGGCTCAACGTCGGGGACGTGGCGAGCGTGGTGCAGGCGGCCATCGGGGGCCAGGCGGTGACGCAGGTGCTCGAAGGCGACCGGCGGTTCGATCTCACGGTCCGCTGGCTGCCGCAGTACCGGCAGAGCCTCGAGGCGATCCGCCAGCTGCGGGTGACGATCCCCTCCGGGGGCTTCGTACCGCTCGCCCAGGTTGCCGACGTTCGCACCGCCGAGGGTGCCTCGTTCGTGTACCGGGAGAACCTGGAGCGCTACGTGCCGGTCCGCTTCGGCGTCCGTGGCCGCGACCTCCAAGGGGCCGTCGACGAGGCGAAGCAGCGCATCGCGCAGGCGGTCGAGCTGCCCCCCGGCGTGCATCTGGTGTGGGCCGGGGAGTTCGGCGAGCTGCAGCAGGCCACCCGCCGGCTGACGATCATCGTGCCGATCGCGCTGCTGCTGATCGTCGCGGTGCTCTATTCCGCCACCGAATCGCTGATCGACACGTTCGTCATCATGGCGCAGATCCCCGTGGCGTGCCTCGGCGGCATCCTCGCCATGGTCGTCACGAGCACCCCGTTCAGCGTCTCGGCGGCCGTGGGATTCATCTCCATCTTCGGCATCGCCGTCATGGATGGCATCGTGCTGAGCTTCTACATCCGGCAGCTCTGGGAAGAGGGACACCCGTTCGCCGAATCGATCCTCATGGGCTCGGATCGCCGACTGCGTGCGACCATGATGACCGACCTCGTCGACGCGCTCGGGCTCCTCCCGGCGGCGCTGTCGACCCGCATCGGCGCCCAGACGCAGCGGCCGCTCGCCATCGTCGTCATCGGGGGCGCGCTGGCGATCATGGTGCTCACCCGCGTCCTACAGCCGACCCTGATCTACCTCTGCCACCGCCGGCTTCACGAGGCGAACGGCCATCCTGCGTGGACGCCACGCCCCGGGGCATGACCGTGTCGCCCGCGTGGCCGCTTCCTCGCGGATAGGAAGACGAGGACACCGATCGTCTCCTTCGATGACAACGGGGCGACGGCCCCCGCCGGCCGGGCGGTGGCACGGCTGGTGCATGGGCGGAGCCCAGAGGAGGTGCGTAGCATGAAGCCAGCGACGAAGATCGGGGCGGCGGCAGCCGCCGCGTGCGGGGTGGCTCTCCTCCTGGGCTCGGGCGCCGCCGCCCAGGCCCGCATGCGCGGGCCCGGCCAGGGTCGCCTGTACGATCCGAAGACCGTGGAGACGGTGCGCGGTGAGGTCCTGGCGGTGGAGCGCGTGAGCCAGGGGCGCGGCAGGGGATACGGCGTCCACCTCTCGCTCAAGACGGACAAGGAGACGATCCCCGTGCACCTGGGGCCGATGTGGTTCCTCGAGAAGCAGAAGCTGCAGGTGAAGGCGCACGACCAGGTCGAGGTGACGGGCTCGCGCGTCGAGCTCGGCGGGAAGCCGGTGCTGATCGCCGCCGAGATCAAGCGCGGCGATGCGACGCTCGAGCTGCGCGACCAGGCGGGAATCCCGCGGTGGAGCGGGCGGCGCGGGCGCGGATCGTGAGCATAGCGCGCCGCGGCCGATGATCGCCGCCGGCGTCGTCGTGTTGGTCGTCCTCTCGATCACGAGCCACGAAGCCGCCCATGGCTTCGTGGCCGATCGCCTCGGCGATCCCACCGCCCGCGAGCTCGGCCGGCTCACGCTCAATCCGATCCCCCACATCGACCTGCTCTTCACCGTCGCGCTGCCGGTGTTCCTCTTCCTCTCGGGGTCGCCGTTCATTCTGGGAGGCGCCAAGCCGGTGCCGGTGGACGTGTCGCGGCTACGCAACCCGCGCCGTGATTGGGCGCTGGTCGGTCTCGCCGGCCCGGCGACGAACCTCCTCATCGCCACCGCCCTCGCCGCGCTGCTCTCGGTCCTGCGCCACGCGGGTGTCCTCGCGCGCACGTCGGCAGGCACCGAGATCCTGACCGTGGGGATGCTCGTCAACGTGGTGCTCGCGGTCTTCAACCTGGTTCCGATCCCGCCTCTCGACGGCTCGCGGGTGGTCCAGTACTTCCTCGGGGGCGCGGCCCTGCGAGGGTACCGGCAGCTCGAGCGGATCGGGCTCCTCGCCGTCCTCCTGCTGGTGCTCTTCGTGCCGCCGGCGCGGTACCTGCTCGCCACCGCGGTGTTCGCCGGGCTCTGGGCGCTCGCCGCGACGTTCGGCGTCGCGCGCGAGGTCGAGTTCGTTCTGCGCCACCTGGCCTGAGCGTCAGCGAACGGCGAGGCGGCGGAAAGCGACGGCCTTGAGGGCGTCGAGCCCCACGGCCCAGGCGCCCACGGCGAGAAGCAGACCGGCGACGATCGCGCCGGAAAGCGGCCGCATGAGGATGCCGAAGGTCGCGAGCAGGCCCACCACCAGGACGTCGCCGGCCGACGCCGCGAGGAGCCAGCCCCCGGGACGCGAGGCCCAGAGCCGGCGCCGCTCGCGCACCAGATAGATGGTGGCCTGCCCGCTGAACACGAGCATCGCGAACACGAGCGTCTGCAGCCGCGGCACGTCGAGGCCGAGGACGTCACGGCCGACGAAGAACGTCGCGAACGAGAACAGCAGCCAGCCGGCGGCGAGCCCGAGCGCGCTCAGCACGATGACGCGCACGTGCCAGCGCTGCGGGCGGGGCGCGGCGGTCACGCGGTCGGTGGCGAGCGCCATCGTCGCGAAGTCGTTCGTGAAGAGCAGCAGCACGACGAGATGCGGTGTGGTCACGAAGACTCGGGTCGCGACGAGGCCGAGGCTCAGGAAGAGCCCGACCTGAATCGTCTTGACGATCTTGTTGAGCGTGTAGGTGAGCATCCGCTGATGGATTTGCCGGCCCGTCTCGACGGCGGCGAGCGTGTCGGTGAGGCCGGGATTGGTGAGGACCACGCTCGCCGCCGCCTTGGCGACGTCGGTTGCGTTCGCGACCGCGATGCCGACCTCGGCCTGCTTGAGCGCCGGGGCGTCGTTCACGCCGTCGCCCGTCATGCCCACCGTGTGTCCCGCCCGCTGCAGAGCCTGGACGAGCAGGAACTTGTCTTCCGGGTAGATGCCCGCGAAGACGTCGTGGTCGAGCAGCTCCCCCGCGTGCCCCTCGCGCAGCACCTCGGCCGGACAGGCGCGGTCGCCGAGCCCGACGCGCGCGGCCACGGCCCGCGCCGTGTCCACCGCGTCGCCCGTGACCATGAGGACGCGGACGCCGAGCCCGCCGAGCCGCCCGATGAGCGCGGCGGAGTCCTCCCGTGGCGGGTCCTGGAGGCCGACGAGGCCGACGAGACGGAGCCCGTCCGACGCTCCCGCCGCGACCGCGAGGACCCGGCAGCCCGAGGACGCCAGGCGCGCGACCTCCCCCGGATCGACCGGCGGCACGCAGAGCGAGGCGACCACGGCGGGGGTGCCCTTGACGACCCGGACCTCCGCGCCGTCCTCCGTGACGACCGCCTCGGATCGCTTGGTGGCGGGGTCGAACGGCACGAAACGCAGGCGTCGGGCGCGGTCGATCCGCAGGCTGCGGCCGCGGGCGGCTTGCAGGACCGCCAAGTCGATGGGGTCCTGCGTGGCCTCGTCGCACGCGAGCGCGGCCAGGCGGAGCAGATCGTCCTCGCCGTACGGCGGCACCGCGCGGAGCGCCGCCACCGTGAGCTCGTTGCGGGTGATGGTCCCCGTCTTGTCGCTGCAGAGCACGTCCATGGCCGCCGCCTCTTCGACGGCGGAGAGCCGCGTGACGAGCACTCCGCGCGCGGCGAGCTCGACGGCGCCGACCGCCTCGGCGAGCGTGAACGTGGTCGGCAGCGCCACGGGTACGGAGGCGACGAGAAGGATGAGCGCGAACGGCAGCACCTCGCCGACCGGCATGCCGGCGAGGAGCGCGAAGGCGAGGACGCCCGCGACGAGCGCCGTGTCGAGGACCACGAGGTACTTCACGATCGCGAGGATCACCGACTCGAGATGGCTCGCGGTTTTCGCGGTCTGCACGAGCTGTGCGGTGCGGCCGTAGAGCGTGCGGGCGCCCGTCGCCGTGACCTCGCCGGTGACCTCCCCCCGCCGCACCACGCTCCCGGCGTGGACCGTGTCCCCCGGGGCGACCTCGGCCGGCACCGACTCGCCCGTCAGCGCCGAGCGGTCGACGGCGGCCAGGCCCTCGGCAGCGCGCACGTCGGCGGGGACGAGGTCGCCGACGCGCAGCCGCACGACGTCCCCGGGCACCAGCTCCTCCGCGGGCAGGAGCTGCCAGCGCCCGTCGCGCCGCACGCGCGCGCGCACGACGAGCCGCTGCCGCAGGAGCGCGAGCGCGCCCTGCGCGCGGCGCTCTTGGGCGAACCCGAGCACGGCGTTGAGCAGGAGGAGCGCCGCGATGACCGCGGCGTCGGTCCGCTTGCCGAGCGCGAGCTGGAGCGCGAGCGTCAGCTCGAGCATCCACGGGACCGGGCCCGAGAGCTTGGCGAGGAAGAGCCGCAGCGGATGCGGCCGCTCCTCGGGTACGGCGTTGGGGCCGTGGAGCCGCCGCCGCGCCGCGGCTTCGCGGCTGTCGAGGCCGGCCAGCGAGGCCGCCGTGCTCACGGCACGGCGCCCGCCGCACGCAGCGCCTGGTACGTGGTCCATCCGCCGGAGAGGTTGGCGGCCCGGTAGCCGCGCTGCGCGAGGAAGCGCACGGCGTAGTAGGCGCGCTGGCCGACCCCGCAGCACACCGCGAGCTGCCGGTCTCGCGGCAGCTCGCCGTGGCGCCGCCGGAGCTGGGACAGGGGGATGTTCACCGCCCCCGGCACGTGGCCGGCGGCGAACTCCTCGGGCTCGCGCACGTCGAGGACCAGGCGATCGGGCCCGTCGAGCCGCGTCCAGTCCGCAAGCGGCATCTCGCCGTCGAGGTGGTTCACCGCCACCATGCCGGCGAGGTTGACCGGATCCTTGGCACCGCCGAACTGCGGCGCGTAGCACAGCTCGGCTTCGGCGAGGTCGCGGACCGTCGCGCCCATCTGGATCGCCATCGCGATCACGTCGACGCGCTTCTCGACCCCCTCGAGCCCGACCGCCTGGGCGCCGAGCACGCGCCCGTCGGGCACGGCGAACAGCAGCTTGAGATGGATCGGCCGGGCGCCGGGGTAGTAGCCGGCGTGATGGCCGGGGTGGAGGTAGACGCGCTCGAAGGCGGTGACGCCGGCGCGGCGCAGCCCCCGCTCGCTGGCGCCGGTGGCCGCCACCGTGAGGCCGAAGACCCCGACCACCGCGGTCGCCTGCACGCCGCGGAAGGGCCGGGCGCGGCCGCAGATCGCCTCGGCCGCCACGCGCCCCTGGCGGTGGGCGGGGCCGGCGAGCGGCAGCACCACCTCCTGGCCGATCACCACGTGTCGCACCGCGACCGCGTCGCCGACCGCCCAGATGCAGGGGTCGGCCGTGCGCATGTGGGCGTCGACCAGGATGCCGCCCGAGGGATCGAGCGGGAGCCCGGCGGCGGTGGCGAGCGCGGTCTCCGGCCGCACGCCGATCGCGAGGATCACGAGCCCGGCGGGCACGCGGGCGCCCGACTCGGTGATCGCGACGAGGTCACGGCCGGCCGCCTCGAGGCCGGCGAGCCCGTCGCCCAGCCGCAGCCCGACGTTCTGCGCCTCGAGGTGGGCACGCACCGGCTCGGCCATCTCGGGATCGAGCGGCGGCATCACCTGCGGGAGCTTCTCGAGGATCGTGACCCGCAGCCCGCGCTGCGCGAGGTTCTCGGCCATCTCGAGGCCGATGAAGCCCCCGCCCACGACCAGCGCCGTCGTGGGCCGCCGCTCGGCGATCCAGGCGCGGATGCGGACGCTGTCCGGAATCGTGCGCACGGCGAAGACGCCCGGCAGATCGACCCCCGGGATCGGCGGCCGGATCGGAGCCGCGCCGGGCGAGAGCACGAGGGCGTCGTAGGGCTCCTGGTGCTCTCGGCCCGCCGCGAGGTCGCGGACGGTGATGGCCCGGCGGGCCCGGTCGATCGCCGTGACCTCGTGCCGCGTGCGCACCAGGATGTTGAAGCGGTCGCGGAAGAGCTCGCTCGAGGCGACCAGAAGCTGGCGCTCCTCGGCGATGACGTCGCCGACGAAGTAGGGCAGCCCGCAGTTGGCGAAGGAGACGTACGGGCCGCGGTCGAAGACGACGATCTCGGCTTCCTCGTCGAGCCGGCGCAGCCGCGCGGCGCAGGACGCCCCGCCGGCGACGCCGCCGACGACCAGCACGCGTTTGCCCATGCCCGCAGGCCGATGCAGGGAGCGTGCCAGCCGCGCCGCCCGGCACCGGGGTGGAACCGTCGCCCCCGTCGCAACGGCGGGAACGGCGCAGACCGCACGCGTGTTGGCCGAGGGAACCGCCGCCGGCCTCGGAGCGGGAGTCCATATGTGGATACTGGAGTCCACTCGTGATATTCGGGGAGGTGCGCCATGCCGCATCCCCAGAGGGCCGAAGGACTCGCCGAGGTCACGCCCCCCGCGCTGCGGCACCAGCCGGCGGAGCGCCGGCGCAAGTCCGGGCCGGCGCTGCGCGCCTTCTTCAACATCGCGGAGCGCTGGGGCCTCGACCCGGAAGAGCAGCGCGGGCTGCTCGGCTGGCCGAGCCGATCGGCGCTCTACAAGTGGAAGGCCAGCGCCGCCGTCACGCTCCCCTACGATACGCTCGTCCGGCTGTCCCTGATCCTCGGCATCTTCAAGGCGCTGCACATTCTCTACCCCGAGCCCGGGTTCGCCGACGCCTGGATGAAGATGCCCAACCGCAACGCGCTCTTCGGCGCCCGCACGCCGCTCGAGTACGCGCTGCGCGGCGGGACCGTGGCGCTCCAGGACGTTCGGCGCCTCTTGGACGCGCGGCGTGGCGGCTGGAGCTGACCCGCCGGCGAGGGCGGTCCGCGTCAAGGGCACCCACCGCCTCGTCCGCAGCCGTCATCCCCCACGGGACGTGTTCGCCGCGATCAGCCCGGCGGAGGATCGCGACACCTTGGTCGACCTGGAGAGCTGGACGAACGACCGTATCCAGAACGACCTCGGGGAGCGGATCGCGCTGCCGCGAGCGGAGTGGGCCACCGGTCCGAATGCCAGCGTCGTGATGGCGGCGTTCTGCCATCCGCATCCGGCCGGCGGCCGGTTCACGTCGGGGACGCTCGGGGGCTGGTATGCGGCGTTCCGGCTCCGCACCGCCCACCGGGAGGTCGCCCACCACTGGTGGGCCGAGTTCGCCGAGGTGGGCGCCGCCTCCGGGCGGGTCGAGGCGCGGCAGTACCTCGCCGACTTCAAGGCGGCGTTCCATGACGTCCGCGACCGGCGGCGTTGGGCTGCGCTTTACGATCCCCGCAGCTACGCGCGGTCACAGCAGCTCGGCGACCGTCTCCGGCGGCACGGGGCCAACGGCCTCGTCTACGACAGCGTGCGCGATCCCGGCCATGACTGCCTGGTCGCCTTCCGCCCGACGCTCGTCCTCGCCGTCCGTCAGGGCGCCCACTTCGAGTACGTCTGGACCGACGGCCCCGTGCCCCGCATCCGGCTGCTCACGCGCTAGCGCGTGAAGAGGCCCGTGTTGCGCGCGTCGTGGTGGAACCGGGCCCACGCCCATGTCTGGGGCCTGCCGTGCACGCGCCAGACGAAGACCTGCCCTTCGCGCGTCGAGACCGCCACGGCCTTACGGCTGCCGAGCTGGCCGAGCGCCGGCGCGGCGATGATCCAGTTGCCGGTGAACTTGGGCCAGCGCTTCGCCTCCGCCCCGCTCGCGTCGACGGCGTGCACCAGGTAGCCGCCGCTGCCCGCGATCACCTCGGGGCGGCCGTCGCCGCTCACGTCCCCGATGGCGGGATTGGTGAGGAACTGGAGGTCGTCGGAGAGGTGGGGGAAGCCCGCGAGGAAGGTTCCCGTGCGCGCGTCCCAGGCGTCGAGGTGGTTGTCGTGCGGGAGCTGCTCGGCGGGAGCGTTGGCGTCGATCAGCTCGCCGAGCCCGGCTGCGGGGATCGCGAAGCTCACGTCGCCGCCGGGACCCATCGCGGCGAAGCTGCCGCTGCCGAGCGTCGCGATCGAGGGACCGTCGCTCGAGTCGGTGGCGGCGCCGAAGGCCGTCTTGTCGGTGGGCAGCGTGATCGGCAGGCCGTCGCTGCCGGTACCGTAGAACGACGTGCCGTCGGCGCGCAGCACGTAGGCCGGGCCGACCACGCCCGCGACGCCGACCTCGAGCGTGCCGTCGCCGTCGACGTCGGCGAGCGCCGGCGAGCCGGGGACGCCCTCGATCCACGGCAGCAGCGCGGGGGCGAGCAGGCCCACGTGCGCGGGCCAACCGGGCAGGAACGGTCCGGCGGGGTTGCCGGCGGCGAGCGGGTCGGCGTTGCCGCCCGCGGGGATCGCGTAGACACGGCCGTTGGCGCCCGAGAGGACGCCGAGGGCGAGGAAGCCCTTCACCGAGGCGTTGCCCGTGGCCGAGAAGCTCGGCGCCTCGGCGTACTCCTCGTTCGTACCGACGACCACGACCGGCTTCCCGTCGCCGCGGAGATCGCCGACCGCCGGCGTGGCGACGATCTTCGATCCTTGGAGCGCCACGCCGGGCAACGGCACGACGTGATCGTCACTCGGGTCGATCGAGGCCATCCGCGTGCGGTCCACCACGAGCACGGGCCAGCCCGGCAGCGCGCTGCCGTCGGCGCGCCAGACGTAGACGTGCCGGTCCATGGCGGCGGCGACGATGTCGAGCACGCCGTCGCCGTCGAGATCGGCGAGCACCGGGGCCGCGAGCAGCCCGCGCAGCAGCCGGTTGTGCTGGTCGCGCGCGCTGCGCGCCGAGAAGCGCGCGTCGGTCTGCGTGGGGAAGCCGGGCCGGCGGCTGCCGTCGGGCTCCCAGACGTAGAGCTTGCCTGCGGCCGATCCGGCCACGACCTCCACCCGGCCGTCGCCGTCGAGGTCGGCGGCGGCGAGCCCGTCGCCGAGCGACTCGTAGAACGTGGTGGGCAGCGCGCCGGTGGCGAACGCGCGCGAGCCCGTGTGCAGCGCGAGGGGATCGGTGTGCACCGGCCAGCCCGGGACCGGCTCGCCACCGGCGCGGAGCGCGAGCACCGTGCCGTCGGTGGTCGGCACGAGCAGCTGCTGGCCGCGCTCGCGCCCGGGGCGCGCGGCGCGGCCGACGAGCCGCACGAACAGCGGCGACGGCTCGCCGCTGCCGCCGAGGCCGAGGGGGAACCCGGGGAGCAGGTCGCGGTCGTGGTGGAGGTAGAGCGTGCGGCGCGCCTCGCCGCGGCGTCCGGCGGCGTCGGTGACCCGCAGGCGCAGCGTCACGGTGAAGGCGTCCGGGGTGTTGCCCGGCGACGGCGTGCCGCTCGGGGCCGAGGCCGGCACCGCCGCGGGGTCGATCGCGCAGCGCATGGCCGCGTCGGCGACCGACCAGGTCGCCAGCGTGGCGGCGCGCACCGGGGCGGTGAGGCCGCCCGCGGTCGCGATCGTCGTGAAGCGGTCCTCGGTCGGTTGCACGCCGCAGCCGAAGGCGAGCTCCCAGCCGAAGCCGGTCGAGCGCTCGGCGGCCGCCGAGCCGACCACGGGCACGGTCCGCGTGCGCACGGGGTCGATGGTGGTCCACCAGTCGGGATCGAGGAGGTCGGCCTCGGGCGGCACCGCGCCGGTGGCGACGGCCGCGACCGCCCGCGCCGCGTTCGCGCGCCCGTAGCCGAAGTACTGATCCCAGCCGGGCTGGGAGGCGTAGCGGTCGGTGGTGAACAGCGGGACGAACGAGACCGCGCGGTCGCCCGAGAAGTCGATGTCGTCGGCGGTCATGGTGAGGAGCTGCGCGACCTCGTCGGCGGCGAGCGGGTGCACCGCGCCGGTCGGGTCGACGCGGCGGGGAACCAGCCGTCCCGCGTCGACCGCGTCGAGCGCCGCCGACACGAGGAGCCCCGCGATCCCCGAGCCGCGTCCGGTCGCCTCCGACGAGCACGAGGACGATTCGATCGAAACCGCGATGTTCCCGCCGTAGTTCGTGCAGCCGTTCAAGTAGAGATACGACTGCGGGCTCATGGTGAAGCCGGCGAGGCTCGCGAAGCGGGTCACCGAGTTCACCGTGATCGTGTGGCGGTCGGCCGCGGGGAAGTTGTGGTGGAAGCTCTCCTCGTCGGCCGCCGACGCGACGACCGGCACATCGTTGGCCCACGCGTACTCGATGGCGGCGCGCGCGAACGAGGTGTTGTTCACCGTGCCGAGCGCCTCCTGGATCACCTGCGCCCCGACGTCGACCGCGAACACGACGCCTTCGGCGAACAGGTTCGAGTCGGTGACGAAGCTGTCGCCGACGCGCACGGGCAGGATCCGGCAGTTGGGGCACGTGCCGAGCGCGCCGCCGTTGTCGGCCTCGGCGGTCGAGTCCTCGGCCTCGCCGGTGCCGTGGCCGTACTGCACCTCGTCGAAGGGGTCGTTGTCGTCGTCGAGGAAGTTCCAGCCCGCGATGTCGTCCACGTAGCCGTTGCCGTCGCCGTCCACGCCGTCGCTGAACGTCTCGATCAGGTCCTCGGGGTCGAGCAGCCCGTTGCCGTTGCGGTCGCCGACGCGCGGGTCGGCGGCGTAGTCGGTCACGTCGAAGACGCCGTCGTCGTTCAGGTCGTAGGGATCGGGGTTCTGGAACGGGCCGGGCAGCTCGAGCTTGGTGTGGCCGCTCGCGTCCTCGGGCAGCGGCAGCTCGCCGCGGTTGAGCCGGACCTTCCGGCGCAGGTCCGCCATGGCGCCCGCGTCGTTCCACTTTATGCCCGAGTCGAGCACGGCTATGGTCACGTCGGGCCGTCCGGTCGTGACCTGCCACGCCAGGTCGACGCTCATGCCCTCGACGCCGAACAGCTCGGCGGGGCTCGCGTCGATCGTGGGATCGCCGGTCTGGTCGCTGGTGAGCTTCCACGCCGTGCCGCCGGTGAAGTCGACCGGCCGCACCGGCGGGCTCGCCACCGGGAGCCGGCAGTACGCGGCGTAGTCCTGCGGCGGGGTGCCGGGCGGCGGTGCGGGGTAGGGGAAGGTCGCCGCGGCGGGGCGCGTGAGCAACGCGGCGGCGAGCACGGCCAACGGGACGGCGGCGCGCGACATGGGGGGACTCGACCGCGGCGGCGCCTGCGTTGTCAAGGGCTTTCAACTCGGCGGCCCGGTCGTGCTATGCGGGGAGGCCATGACACGCACGCGACGCGACTACCGGATCATCTCCGCCGACTCGCACACCGTGGAGCCCCCCGACCTGTGGGAGAAGTGGCTCGAACGGAAGTACCTCGACACGGCGCCCAAGCTGGTCGACGACGGCGACGGCGGCCACGCCTGGATCTACATGGGCGCCAAGACCCCCGAGCCTCTCGGGCTCGTCACCTGCGTCGGCACCCATCCCGAGGAGCTCAAGTGGACGGGCGCCCGCTACGGCTCGACGATCCACCCCTCGTGCTACGAGGGGGCCGCGCGGCTCGAGGTCATGGACGTCGACGGCGTCGACGCCGAGATGCTCTACCCGCCGCAGCGCGCGATGCTCACCTTCATGAAGAACCAGGACCGCGATGCGCACCTGGCCGGCATCCGCGCCTACAACCGCTGGCTCGGCGAGAGCTTCTGCGCCCCGGATCCCGACCGCCTGATCGGCATCTTCCAGATGCCGAACGTCGGCATCGAGACGGCGGTCGCGGAGCTCGAGCGGGCGAAGAAGGAAGGGTTCCGCGGCGTCGCGCTCTCGGCGTGGCCGTCGGGCGGCGACAATCTCCGTCCCGAGGACGATCCGTTCTGGGACGCCGCCGCCGAGCTCGACGTGCCCGTCTCGATCCACCTCCTGCTCGCCGCGCAACAGCAGAAGATGGGCGCGTCGAACAAGGGCAGCGTGGCGATCGGCGCCTCGGCGTTCATGTACACGATGCCGATCCTCGTCGAGATGATCTTCCAGGGAGTGTTCGACCGCTTCCCGAAGCTGCGGCTCGCGCTGGTGGAGGTGGGCGTGGGCTGGATCCCGCACTTCCTCGAGATGGTGGACGACCGCTACTGGCGCAACCGGCACTGGACGAAGACCAACGTCAAGAAGGTGCCGAGCGAGTACTTCCACGACCACTGCCTCGCCACCTTCATCGTCGATCGGGCAGGCATCGCCATCCGCCACCTGGTCGGCGTCGAGAACATGGCGTGGTCGACCGACTTCCCGCACCACGGCAACGACTGGCCCTACTCGCGACGCACGATCGACTCGCTGTTCGCCGACGTCCCGGCGGAGGAGCGCCGCAAGATTGTGTGCACGAACGCGGCGCGGTTCTGGGGCCTCGTCTGAGCCGCCGGACCCCTTCGCGCTTTCGCCTCGCGCCCGACGTCCGCCCGAGCGAGTACGACCTCCACCTGACGCCCGACCTCGACGCCGGGCGCTTCGCGGGCCGGGTGCGCATCAGGGTGCGGCTCGGGCGGCCGAAGGCCGCGATCACGCTGCACGCCGCGGATCTCCAAATCACGCGGGCCGCGGCCGAGGCGGGCGGGGCCGCGGTGGGCGCGCGCGCGAAGCTCCTGCGCGGCGACGAGGCCGTGCGGCTCGAGTTCGCGCGCCCGCTGCCCGCGGGCGAGGCGACGCTCGCGCTCGAGTTCGCGGGCGCCTTGAACCAGCACCTGCGCGGCCTCTACGCCGCGAGCGCGGGCGGCCACCGCTACGCCTTCACCCAGTGCGAAGCCGCCGACGCCCGCCGTATCCTGCCGTGCTTCGACGAGCCGTCGTTCAAGGCCCGCTTCCGGGTGAGCGTCACCGCGCGCGCCGTAGACACCGTGCTCTCGAACGCTCCCGTCGAGCGCGAGGAGCCCGGTCCGAACGGGACCCGCACCGTTCGCTTCGCGCCCACGCCGCCGCTGTCGACGTACCTCCTCGCGCTCGCCGTGGGGCCGCTCGAGGCGACGCCCGTGCGCACGCTCGGCTCGGTGCCGATCCGCGTCTGGCACGTGCCCGGCAAAGGGGCGCTCGCGGGCTTCGGGCTCGAGGCGGGCTACGAGGCGCTGCGGCGCCTCGAGGACTACTTCGGCACGCCGTATCCCTACGCGAAGCTCGATCTGGTCGCGGTGCCCGATTTCGAGGCGGGCGCGATGGAGAACGCCGGCGCGGTCTTCTTCCGCGAGACGCTGCTTTTGCTCGACCCGGCCACCGTCTCGCTCCCCGAGCGCAAGCGCGCCGCCGAGGTGATCGCGCACGAGCTGGCGCACATGTGGTACGGCGACCTGGTCACGATGGCGTGGTGGGACGACCTCTGGCTGAACGAGGCGTTCGCCACCTGGATGGCCTACCGGGTCGTCGACGACTGGCGGCCGGAGTGGCGCATGTGGCACGGCTTCGAGCACGACCGCGCCGCGGCGCTGGCGCTCGACGCGCTCGCCAACACGCACCCGATCTACGCCCCCGTGCGCAGCGTCGCCGAGGCGACGGAGAACTTCGACGCGATCACCTACGAGAAGGGCGCGGCCGTCGTGCGCATGATCGAGCATTACCTCGGTGCCGACGCCTTCCGCGCCGGCGTGCGCCTCTACATGCAGCGCCATCGCGAGGGCAACGCGGTGGCCGCCGACCTCTGGCGCGCGCTCGAGGAGGCCTCGGGCAAGGAGGTCGCCCGCGTGGCCCAGGCGTGGATCGCGCAGGCGGGCTTCCCGCTCGTGACGCTCGCACCGGCGGCTCGCGGCGCGCTGCGGGTGCGCCAGGAGCGCTTCTTCGCCGACCCGCGCGTGGCGGCGGCGCGCCGCCGCGTGCGCTGGCCCGTGCCGCTGGTGCTCAAGGTCGCGCGCGGCACCGCCGTCGAGGTGCGCGCGCTCGCCGACAAGGCCACGCAGGCGGTGGCGCTCGGCGACCCGCCGCCCGCGTGGGTCTTCGGTAACGCGGCTGCGGGCGGCTTCTACCGCGTGCTCCACGATGCGGCGGGGCGGGCCGCGCTGCTCGCGCACTTGGGCGACCTGAGCCCGGTCGAGCGCCTGGCGCTCCTCGGCGATCAGTGGGCGCTCGTACGCGCGGCGCGCGCGCCGGTCGAGAGCGTGCTCGACGTCGCCGATGCGCTCGGCGACGAGACGGACCACGACGTGCTCGATGGGCTCCTGGGGCCGCTCGGCGTGCTCGACGAGCAGGTGGTGGCGCCGGAGAGCGCCGAGCAGCGGGCGCTGCGGGCGTGGATCGCGGCGCGGTTCGGCCCCGCCCTCGCGCGGCTCGGCTGGACGGCGGCGTCGGGAGAGGACGACGACACGCGGCTGCGCCGCGCGGCGCTGCTGCGGCTCGTCGGCGGGCTCGCCGAGGAGCCGGCGGTGACCGCCGAGGCACGCCGGCGGCTCGACGCCTACCTCGCCGACCGCGCGACGCTCGAGCCGAACCTCGCCGACTCGGTCGTCGGGCTGGCGGCTCGAGCGGGCGACGGCGCGCTCTACGAGCGCTACCGGGGCGTGGTCGCCGAGGCGCGCACCCCGCAGGAGCGGCGTCGCTTCCTGCTGAGCCTGGCGTCCTTCCGCACGCCCGAGACCATCGCCCGCACGCTGGCCACCGTGCTCACGCCCGAGATCCCCACGCAGGACGTCGCGTTCGTCGTGATGCGGCTTTTGGGCAATCCGGCGGCGCGCGCCGAGGCGTGGCGCTTCGTCACCCGCAAGTGGACGGGGCTACGCCGCCGCATCCCGCCGCTCATGCTCTCGCGCCTCGTCGAGGCCACCCCGGCGCTGCGCGAGCCGCGCTACGCGAAGGAGGTGCGGGCGTTCTTCGCGGCGCACCCGCTGCCCGAGGCGGCGCGCGCGCTCAAGCAGGCGCTCGAGCTGTTCCGGCTGAACGCCGAGCTGCGGCGGCGCACGGCGCCGGGCCTCGTACGCTGGCTCGCGCAGCGGGCCCCGCGGGGGTAGCCTCGGTCGGCGTGGGCCGCGCCCTCGCCGCCGTGCTGTGTCTCGCCGGCCTCGCCCGCGCCAACCCGGTCGACGTCCCCGCGGCGGTGCGCCGCGCGGTGGCGGCGGCGAGCGTGGAGGTGCTGCCGGCGCGCTGCGCGGGCGTGGTGGCCGCGCCGCGGCTCGTGCTGACGGCCCGGCACTGTGCGCGTCCCGAGGACCGGCCGCTGCGGGTGGGGCTCGCCGACGGCGCGGTCGTGGGCGCGCGCCTCGTGGCGACCGACGAGGTCGCCGACCAGGCCGCGCTCGCGCTCGACGCGGCGGCGGGGATGCCGGCGCTCGCCGTCGCGCGCCGGCTGCCGATCCCGGGCACGGTGCTCTTCTTCGAGGGCAACCCCGCGCGACCGCGCTGGCAGAGCGCGCGGCTCGACCGCATCGGCACCTGCCCCTCGCTGCCGAGGCTGCCCGACGCGCTGTTCACGAGCCTCAAGGGCGCGCCCGGGGACTCGGGCGCGCCGCTCGTCGACGGCGCTGCCCGCGTCGTCGGTCTCGTGCACGGCGGCGCCCGCTGCGAGATCGCGACGCCGGGCGATCACCTGGCGCGGCTTCGGGACCGCGCGCTCGGCGTGCTCGCGGCGTCAGGGGCCGAGGAGCCCCTTGCCCGGCACGTGGTTCATCTCGAGGCGAATGCCGTCGGGGTCCTCGAAGAGCACCGAGTAGTAGCCCGGCGCCCACGGCCCGTCCTCGGGCGGGTGGACGATCTTCGCGCCCATGCCGACGAGCAGCGCGTGGAGCGCGTCGACGTCCGCCCGCTCGCGCGCGCGGAAGCAGACGTGGTGCAGCCCGACGCGGAGCTGGACGAATCGCTCGGCGCGATGCGCCGCGTCGGCGCGCACGATGCCGACCGCCGTGCGGCCGCCGACGCAGTAGAGCATGCCGTCGGCGTCGATCACCGGCTTGAGCCCGAGGAACGCGAGTAGCTTCGCGTAGAACGGCCGGCAGGCGTCGAAGTCGCTCACCGTGAGCATGACGTGGGCGATGCCGTTGATCTCCATGTGGCAGCAGGGAAATCACAGGGTTGCGCCCGATGGAAGGGCGTCCTTCGCCATCGCAGCGCTTGGCAATTTCCACCCAGATCCCACCATCGGGCGCTCGCCCCGGGCGCGGCGGCGCTGGTACTCGGGCCGGCATGGCGCTCCCCCCGCCGCCCCGCGGCCGTGGTCTCGCCCTCTTCGCCGCGGCGCTCTTCGCTCTCCTCCTGCCCGGCGGGCGGAGCGCCTCGCCGGGGCGCAAGGCGAAGCCCGTCCCGTGCCCGCCCGGGCGCTTCGTCGTGCGGGCGTCGGACGCGCCGCTCATCGCCGGCAGCACGACATCCGAGGTGGACGTGGTCGTGATCGGGGACGGCAGCCAGATCTCGATCGGCAGCGGCTGTCCGGCGGCCCGGGGGAAGATCACGGCCAAGCGCACGTTCACGAGCGTCGCCATCACCTGGCCCGCGTGCGGCGCGCGGCGCAAGGTTCGACTGACGGGCAGGATCGCGGCGCCCGCCTGCAACGTGCTCGCGGGAAAGCTGCGGGGCAGGAAGCTCCCTGCGAAGGGCTTCACCGCCATCCGCTCGACCTGCGGCGACGGCGCCCTCGACGCCGGCCGCGGCGAGGAGTGCGAGCCGAGTCTCGGCGGCTGCCCGGCCGGTCTCGCCTGTGGGGACGACTGCTTCTGCCACGCCCCGCCCACGACGACGACGATCCCGCGCACGCCGACGACGACGTCCTCGACGACGCCGGGGACCACGAGCACGACGCTGCCGACCGTCCCCGGGCCCGATCCCGCGACGACCGCGCCCCCGCTCCAACACGGGGCCTCGACGGATCTCGGCGCCGCCACGGCGTTCCTGTACGCAGGGCCGCAGCCCGTCCAGTTCAACGTCGCCGCCGACGCGATCGCGCCGCAGCGGGCGGCGGTGCTGCGCGGCCGGGTGCTCGACCGCGCCGGCCGGCCGCTCACCGGCGTCCTGGTGCAGATGCTCGACCATCCGGAGCTGGGCCAGGGGCTCAGCCGCACCGACGGCCGCTTCGACATGGCGGTGAACGGCGGCGGGCCGGTCACGGCGACCTTCGAGAAGAGCGGCTTCTGCCCGGCCCAGCGCCGGATCGACGTGCCGTGGCAGACCTACGTGGCGATCCCGGACGTGGTGCTGGTCGGCATGGACCCGGCGGTCACGGTGGTCGGCTTCGGTGCGAGCGCGCCTTTCCAGAGCGCGGAGGCCTCGGTGCAGACCGACGGTGACGGCACCCGCCACCTCCTCATGCTCTTCTCTCCGGGCACGGCCGCCTCCCTCGTGATGCCCGACGGCACGATGCGCGCCGCGAGCACGCTCCACATCCGCGCCACCGAGTTCACCGTCGGCGACACCGGCCCCCAAGCCATGCCGGCCGTGCTGCCGCCGCTGAGCGGCTACACGTACTGCGTCGAGCTGTCGGCCGACGAGGCGATGAGCGCGGGCGCCGCGTCGGTCGCGTTCGACCGGCCCGTGATCACCTACGCGGAGAACTTCTTGGGGTTCCCCGTCGGGACGCCCGTGCCCGTGGGGACGTACGACCGCCGCAGCGCGGCCTGGGTTCCGCTGCCGAACGGACGCGTGGTCGAGATCGTCGGGATCACGGGTGGCCTCGCCGACGTCGACACCGACGGCGACGGCGCGGCCGACGGCGGGCTCGGCATGACGGACGACGAGCGCCGCGCGCTCGCGGGGGCGTACGCCGCCGGCCAGACGCTGTGGCGCGTGCCGGTCGTCCACTTCTCGCCGGAGGACAGCAACTGGCCCTACGCGCTCCCCGACGACGCCGTCGCGCCCGACGGCGGCCCGGACGCGACCGACGCGCTCCAGCAGCCGTGCCTCCAGGGCGGCAGCATCATCGAGGCCGAGAACCAGGTCCTCGGCGAGGCGATCCCGATCGTCGGCACGCCCTTCACGCTCAACTACCGCAGCGACCGGGTGCCGGGGCAGGCGGCGAAGCGGACGATCGCGCTCAGCGGTGCGGCGGTGCCGGCGAGCCTCGCGTCGATCGGGCTCCACCTGGCGGTTGCCGGGCAGACCGTCGACCAGACGTTCCCGCCGGGCCCGAACCAGCAGACGACCTTCACCTGGAACCGGCTCGACGGCTACGGCCGTCCGGTGCTCGGCGGCCAAACGCTCGACGTGACCATCGACTACAACTATCCCGCCATCTACCAGACCCCCGGCCCCTTCCCCTCCGCCTTCGACCAGTCGGGCGGCGTCACTCTCGGCGCCAATCCCGCCCGCCAGCAGGTCGCCATCTCGCGGCACTTCACCACCACCATCGGCGAGGGCCTCACCGACGCGCGCACCGTAGGGCTCGGCGGCTGGACGCTCGACGTGCATCACGTCTTCGATCCGGTCGCCCGCGTGCTGCACGAGGGCGGCGGCTCGCGGCGCCGGGCGGGCTCGCTGGCGCGCATCCTCACGACGACCGACGTCGTCGGGCAGAGCGTCATCACCGGTGTGGCCGTCGCGCCCGACGGGAGCGTCTACAGCGCGAGCCCGCACACCGACACGGTCGTGCGCATCGCGCCCGACGGCACCCAGCAGATCGTGGCCGGCACCGGCGTCGAGGGCTTCAACGGCGACGGCATCCCCGCGACGCAGGCCGAGCTCGGCGACCCGTTCGGCATCCGGCTCGGGCCCGACGGCAGCCTCTACATCTCCGAGGAGTCGAACCACCGCGTCCGCCGCGTGACGCCCGACGGCATCATCTCGACCGTGGCGGGTAACGGCACGCCTTCCCTCGACGGCGACGGCGGGCCGGCGACGAGCGCCGGCGTTTTTCATCCCGACGGGATCGCGATCGGACCCGACGGGAGCCTCTACATCGTGGCCGCCAACAGTGAGATCCGCCGCGTCGGCACCGACGGCATCATCGAGCGGGTCGCCGGCCTCGGCCCCACCGGCGGCGCGCCCCCTCCGCTCGGCGACAAGGGGCCCGCGACGCGCGCCAGCATCGCGGCGCTCGGGGTGGCGGTGGCCCCGGACTCGAGCTTCTACATCGCCGATTTCGGGAACGACCGCGTCCGCCGGGTCGATCCGAAGGGCATCATCGACACGGTGGCGGACTACACCGCCGAGTCGGGACATCCGATCGCGGTGAGCGTGACGCCCGACGGCCGGGTGTTCGTCGGCGTGACGTTCGACGGCGCGACGCCGCCGCGCGTCGACGTGCTCGAGCGCGACGGCACCCTCGTCACGGTGGCGGGCGGCGGCAACACGCCGATCCAGCAGGGCATCCCCGCGACGCAGGCGAACCTGGTCGGGGTCGGCGACGTGAGCGCGGCGCCCGACGGCTCGTTCTGGATCGCGCCCTTCACGCGCGACGCGAGCCCGCGCATCCTCCGCGTCGGCCCGGCGCTGCCCGGCTTCGACGGCGGCGCGCTGCTCATCGCGAGCGCCGACGGCCGGCAGCTCTACGTGTTCGACGCCGACGGCCGGCATCTCCGCACCGTCGACGCGGTCACCGGCGCCGTCCTCTTCGAGTTCGGCTACGACGGGGCCGGCCGGCTCGCGCGTGTGACGCAGAAGACGGGCGGCACCGACGACGTGACCACGATCGAGCACGACGGGGCCGGTAACCCGTCGGCGATCGTCGGCCCCTTCGGCGATCGCACCACGCTCGGCGCCGACCCGAACGGCTTCCTTGCCAGCGTGACCAATCCGGCGGGCGAGGTCGTGCGGCTCGGCTACACGGCCTCCGGCCTGCTCACCAGCCTCACCGACCGGCGCAACGCCACGGCGACGTTCGCCTACGACGCGGACGGGAGGCTGCTCAGCGACGAGGACCCGACGCACGCCGCGCAGACGCTCGCCCGCCAGACCGGCGACCGGCAGGTGGAGGTGCAGCACGCGACCGCGCTCGACCGCACCACCACGTACCTGACCGAGGAGACGGCGGCGAACGTCGAGCGGCGGACCGTGACCGAGCCCGACGGCACGGTGAGCCACAGCGACCGGCCCGTCGACGGCGCGGAGACCGTGGTGGCGGCCGCCGACGGGAGCACGATCACGCAGGTCGCCGCGCCCGACCCGCGCTTCGGCATGGTGGCGCCGATCGCGGCGTCGCGCACGCTGCATCTCCCGAGCGGCCTCGCCGCCGTGCTCACCGCGACGCGGACGGTGACGCTCGCCGATCCGCGCGATCCGACCACGCTCACGTCGCTCACCGACGAGATCACGGCGGCCGGCGCCAAGACGACCATTCACTGGGACGCAGCGACGCGCACCTTCACGTTCACGAGCCCGGCCGGCCGCACGCGCGAGGTCACGGCAGACGCCGCGGGCCGCCCGGTGCGCATCGCGGCCCCCGGCTTCGAGCCGACGGCGATCACCTACGACGGGCGCGGGCGGCTCACGCAGATCGTGGCGGGCAGCGGCGCGACGGCGCGGACGACGGCGTTCGCCTACGGCAGCGACGGCCGCCTCGCGCAGGCGACCGACCCGCTCGGCCGCACCGCCCGCTACACCTACGACGCCGCCGGGCGGCTCACGTCGAGCACGCTCGCCGACGGCCGCGTGGTCGGCTTCGCCTACGACGCTGCCGGCGACCTCGTCGCGCTCACCCCGCCCGGACGCCCGGCGCACGGCTTCGCGTACGACGCGCGCGGCGAGCTGGTCACGGTCCATCCACCCGATCTGCCGGGCACCGGGCCGATCCAGTACACGGTCGACGCCGACCGCGCGCTCGCCGCCGTGAGCCGCCCGAACGGCGAGACGCTCGCGGTGGGCTACGACTCCGGCGGGCGGCCGACGACGTACACGGTGACGCGCAACGGGAGCCAGGTCGCGCAGTACGCCGTGACCTACGACGCCGCCGGGCGCGTGGCGACGCGGGTCGCGCCGGGCGGCGTGACCGTCGCTTACGGCTACGACGGGCCCCTGCGGACGAGCGCGCAGTGGTCGGGCCCGGTGGCCGGCACCGTGACGCGCACCGTGGACGCCGCGCTCCGTCCCGCGAGCGAGCAGGTGAACGGCGCGGGCTCGGTCGCGTTCGGCTACGACCCCGACGGCTTCGTCACGGGCGCCGGCGATCTCACGATCGCCCGCGACGTAGTGACCGGGCTCCCGACCGCGGCGACGCTCGGCGTCGTGTCCGAGGCGTGGACGAACGACACCTTCGGCGCGACCGCGAGCTACACGGTCCAAACGAGCGGCACTCCGCTCTACGCCGCGTCCTATACGCGCGATCTCCTCGGGCGGATCACCGCGAAAGACGAAGCGGTGGGCGGCGTCGAGCACGTGTTCACGTACGCGTACGACGCCGCCGATCGCCTGGCCGCGGTGCGCCGCGACGGCACGCTCGTCGAGAGCTACGCCTACGACCAGAACGGCAACCGCACGTCGGCGGGAAGCGGCACGGCGGCCTACGACGCCCAGGACCGCCTGGTCGCCGCCGGCGCCGAGACGTTCGTCCATGACGGAACCGGGCGGCTCGTCGAGCGCAGCACGGGCGACCAGACGACCGCCTACGCCTACGACGGCTTCGGCAACCTCGCGAGCGTCACGCTCCCGAGCGGCCACGTGATCTCCTACGTGCTCGACGGGGAGGGTCGGCGCGTCGGCAAGCAGGTGGACGGCACCCTCGTCCAGGGGTTCCTCTACGCCGGGTCGTTCCGGCCCGTCGCGGAGCTGGACGGGACCGGCGCCGTGGTCGCGCGCTTCGTGTACGCCGGGGGGACTGTGCCGGCGTACGTCGTAAAGGGCGGGTCGACGTTCCGGCTGGTGACCGACGAGGTCGGCAGCGTGCGGCTCGTCGTCGACGCGGGGAGCGGGGCGGTCGCCGAGCGCCTCGACTACGACAGCTTCGGCAACGTGATCGCCGACACGAGCCCGGGTTTCCAGCCCTTCGGCTTCGGCGGCGGGGTCCGCGACCGCGACACGGGCCTCGTGCACATGGGCGCGCGCGAGTACGACCCCGTGACCGGCCGCTTCACGACGCCCGACCCGCTGCGCTTCGCCGGCGCCGCGACCAACCTTTACGCCTACGCGGGCGACGACCCGCTCGACCGCGGCGACCCGCTCGGGCTCGGCTCCTTCGACTGGCAGAGCTTCCTCGCCGGCGTCGCCTCCGGCGTCGTCGAGGGCGTGAAAAGCATCGGCAGCGTCTTCGGCATCACGCAGACCATCGGCAACATCGTGAACGCCGTCGAGGGCATCGCCGAGCTGGCCGGGCATCCATTCTCGACCGATCCCACCGACCTGATGCTCGGCGCGCTCGATCTCAAGGCCACCGTCGACAAGGGGAGCCTCGAGTTCGTCGCCGGCTCCGTCTGCGGCGAGGTCGCCGTGGGGGCCGCCACCGGCGGGGCGGGTGCCGCGCGCGGCGCGGCGCGGGGTCTGGCCGCCGGCGCGGAGCGGGGACTGCTCGAGGGCGCCGGGCAGTCCATCGCGCGGCGCGGTCTCCAGGTCATTTCGTACAAGGAGGCCGAGGTCGGGATTGCGCGCGTCATCGACCAGGAGGCCGCCGCGATCGAGCGCGCCTCGTCCGAGCAGGCCGGACGCGCCGCGCAGGAGGCCGACAAGCTCGAGCTGGTGAAGCACGGCCAGGGCGGCACCGTGACCCGCGGCGACGGCCGGGTCACGGACGCGCTAGACTTCTAGCCAGCCGGGAGGGGGCTAACGCGTTCTCGGCCGACGGTCGCCGACCGCCGGCTCACCGGCAGCGGACGGCGTCGGGCGGCGCCGGCGCGCAGGCCAGGTCGAGGTCACGCGCGCACTCCTCGCCGACGCGCACGACCCAGGCGAGGTGGGGCGCGGCCGCGGCGCGCACGAGGGAGCGGTCGCGCGCGACGACCAGGACGTGCACGCTGAGCCCCTCGACACGCACGACCACACGCCGGAGCCCCGCGGCGCCCGGCGGCACGTCGCGCGGCGCGGCCGCCCAATGGAATTCTCGACGCGCCCGGCGGGCCCGGAATGCCGGGCCGTCGAGCGCGGCCCGGTAGAGCGGGGCGCCGTCCGCGGCGTAGAGCTCGAGGACGAGGCCGCTCGCCGACGGGTCGAGCGGCGCTCCGGCGACGAAGGTGCCGCGGGCCACGAGGCGGCGCGCGCGGCCGGCGGTACGGAGCACGAGCGTGCCCACGTCGAGCGCACCGACCGACATCGGCGCGGCCGGCGCACAGGCGCCGGCCGTGCACGCGCCCGGGGCGCACGGGTCGGCCGCGTCGCACGGGCTGCCGTCGGCGACCGGGACGGCGGCGCACGCGCCGCTCGGGCCGCACACCGGCCGCAGGCACGGGCCCGGGTCCGGACACGCGGTCGGGTCGCACGCCGCGACGAGCGTCGTCGTGGTCGTCGGCAGCACGCGCGGCGCGGTGGAGGTGGTCGAGGAGGTCGTGGTCGTGCTCGTCGATGCCGGCGGCCGGGTGGTCGTGGTCGTCGGGGGAGACTGGACCACGATCTCGTTCGAGCGCGTGCTCTCCGCGCCGCTTGCGGCATAGGCGCTCAGCGCGAAGGCGTAGCTCGTCCCGAGCGCGAGGCCGGTGGCGGTGAAGCCGAGCGAGCCGTCGGCCGCGGGCGCCGGCAATCCGGCGTCGAGCGGCGTCCCGTAGCTGCCCGCCACCGGGCGCACCCACACGTGGTAGCCGGCGACCGGCGCCGGGCTGGGCAGCCAGCGCACGAGCGCGCCGTAGGTGGCGGCGTGCGCGAGGCCGCCGAGGCAGAAGAGCGCGCCGAGCGCGCGACGGCAGCACCTCGTCAACGCGTGGGCTTGGTATCAAGAAGTGAACCAGGCGCGCCGGCGTGCCGGCGCGGGCCGGGCGGCGGCGCGGCGGGTCAACGCCTTGGCGGCCGCGTCAGGCGATCGGACCCGCTCCCTCGTCGGTGCGCCACGCCGCGGGCATCGCCTCGGTCGTGTGAGCGATGCCGAGCCGGCCGGCGGCGTCGACGAGGATCAGCCCGGCGCGCGCACCGAGCCGGTCCCGCAGCACGGCGAGCGCCGTCTCGGCGGCGGCCTGCGGGGGCGCGCCGCGACCGAGGCGCTCGAGCGCGACGCGCACGAGACCGAGCCGGATGATCGCCTCGCCCGGGCCGGTCGCGGAGCCCGCGCCGAGCGCGTCGTCGGCGTACGTTCCGGCGCCGATCACGGCCGAGTCGCCGACGCGGCCCGCGCGCTTGCCGGCGATGCCGCCGGTCGAGGTGGCGGCGGCCACGTGGCCGCGAGCGTCGCACGCGACCGCGCCCACCGTCTCCCCGGACGGGCTCCGGCGCTCGCGCCAGCGGCGGCGCGCGGCCTCGGTGACGAGCGCGCCGGGCGCGCAGACCGGCAGGCCGTGGCGGCGGGCGAGCGCGGCGGCGGGCCGGCCGACCAGCAGGACCTCGCGGCCCTCGGCGAGCACCGCGCGCGCGAGGCGGACGGGGTTGGGCACGCCGCGCACGGCGCCGACGGCGCCCGCGGCGAGCGTCGCGCCGGCCATCACCGACGCGTCGAGCTCGACCACGCCCTCCTCCGAAAGCACCGCCCCGCGGCCCGCGTTGAACGCCGGGTCGTCCTCGAGCACGGCGACCGCCTCGACCACCGCGTCGAGGGCGGCGTCGCCTGCCGCGAGCGCCGCCCAGCCGGCCGCGGCGGCGCGGGCGACGCCGGCCGCCCGCGCGGGACGGTCCGCGACGTCCTCATGGCCCGCGCCGCCGTGGACCGCGATCGCGATCACCCCGTCGCGTCTAGCCGTGCCCGCCGCGGGCTGCAAGCGCGGGCGCGCTGGTGTAAAGGGGGGCAACTCAACGCACGGAGGTGAGCCGATGACGTTTCACGGTGTCGACGCCCGGACCCAGTTCAAGCGGATGCGCGAGCTCGCGCCCGAGAGCTACCGCGCCTTTCTCGACTTCGACAAGAAGGTGTTCGCCGCCGGCGCGCTGCCGGTGAAGACCAAGGAGCTGATCGCGCTCGGCATCGCGCACATCACGCAGTGCCCGTGGTGCATCGACGCGCACACCCAGAAGGCTTCGGCGGCCGGTGCCGGCGCCGCGGAGATCGCCGAGGTGACCTTCGTCGCGATGGCGATGGCGGCGGGCGCGGCCTGGAGCCACGGCGGGCTCGCGCTGCAGTGCCTGCAGGAGCACGGCGGGTGAGCTCCGGGGGGGTGATGCGGCAGTCCGAGCTCCTCGCGCCGACCCTGCGCGAGGACCCTGCCGAGGCCGAGGTCGCGAGCCACCGGCTGCTCGTGCGCGCGGGCATGATCCGCCAGGTCGCCCGCGGCATCTACGACTTCCTGCCGCTCGGCCTGCGTGCGGTCCGCCGCGTCGAGGCGATCGTCCGGGACGAGATGGATCGCGCCGGCGCGCAGGAGATCCTCATGCCCGCCGTGATCCCTGCCGAGCTCTGGCAGGAGAGCGGGCGGTGGGAGCACTACGGCCGCGAGCTGCTGCGCTTGAAGGACCGTTACGAGCGCGACTTCTGCTTCGGCCCGACGCACGAGGAGGTGGTGACCGACCTCGTGCGCCGGGAGGTCCGCTCGTATCGCGAGCTGCCGAAGAACCTCTATCAGATCCAGGTCAAGTTCCGGGACGAGATCCGCCCGCGCTTCGGCCTCATGCGCGGGCGCGAGTTCCTCATGAAGGACGCGTACTCGTTTCACGCCGACGTCGCCGACGCGCAGCGCGAGTACCGGGTCATGTACGATGCCTACACGCGCATCTTCGAGCGCTGCGGGCTCACCTTCCGCGCCGTCGAGGCGGGCAGCGGGACCATCGGCGGCTCGCAGACGCACGAGTTCCAGGTGCTCGCCGCCTCGGGCGAGGACGCGATCGTCTCGTGCGCGCGCTGCGGCTACGCCGCCAACGTGGAGAAGGCCGCGGCGCCCGCCCTGGCGCCGCCCGCGGCCGCCAGCGGCGCGCTCGAGCGCGTCGCGACGCCCGGCAAGCGCACGATCGAGGAGGTGAGCGGGTTCCTCGGGCTGCCCCCGGAGCGGTTCATCAAGACCCTCCTGTACCAGGTCGCGGGCGGCGCCGTGATCGCGGTGCTCGTGCGCGGCGACCACGCGGCGTCGGAGACCAAGATCCAGGCCGCGCTCGGCGGCGAGGCGGTCACGCTCGCCGACGAGCGCACGGTCGAGCGGGTGACCGGGGCGCCGGTCGGGTTCGCGGGTCCCGTGGGGCTCGACGTGCGCATCCTGGCCGATGCCTCGTTGCGGGGCGTGCGCGGGGCCGTCGCCGGCGCGAACGCCGACGACGCGCACCTGGTGAACGTGGACCAGGCGCGCGACCTCCCCGCGGCCGCCTTCGCCGACCTGCGCCAGGCGCGCGCCGGCGACCACTGCCCGCGCTGCGAGGGCGGCGTGTACGAGGAGCACCGGGGCATCGAGGTCGGGCAGGTGTTCTACCTCGGCACCCGCTACTCGCAGGCGATGGGGGCGACCTTCCTCGGGGCCGACGGCGCGTCGCGGCCGATCGAGATGGGCTGCTACGGCATCGGGATCACGCGCACCGTCGCGGCCGCGATCGAGCAGCACCACGACGGCGCCGGCATCGTGTGGCCGGCGCCGCTCGCGCCCTACGCGGCGCACGTCGTGCCCGTGAGCACGGCGGACGCGGCCCTGCGCGAGACCGCGGAGCGGATCGGCCGGGAGCTCACGGCGGCGGGCGTGGACGCGCTCCTCGACGACCGCGACGAGCGCCCCGGCGTCAAGTTCAAGGACGCCGACCTGATCGGGCTGCCCGTGCGCGTGACGGTGGGGCCGCGCGCGCTCGCGCGCGGCTGCGTGGAGCTCAAGCCGCGCGCCGCGACGGAGGCCGCCGAGGTGCCGGTCGCCGAGGCGGCGTCGCGGATCGTCGCGCTGGTGGGCCCGCGGTGACGAGCCGCTGGGTCCTGCTGCCGCCGCGGCCGCACACGATCCGCCACCGCCTCATCGTCGCGCTCGACGTCGATACGCTCAAGGAGGCCGAGGCGCTGGTGCGCAGCCTCGGGCGGGAGGTCGACTTCTTCAAGGTCGGCAAGCAGCTCTTCCTGCACACCGGCCCCGAGGTCGTGCGCATGATCCATCGTCACGGCGGCGAGGTGTTCCTCGACCTCAAGTTCCACGACATCCCGCACACGGTGGCGAAAGCGGGGGTCGCCGCGGCGCGGCTCGGGGTGCGGTTCTTCGACCTGCACGCCTCGGGCAGCTTCGAGATGATGGCCCAGACCCAGGCCGAGGTGACGCGCGCCTGCCGGCGGGAAGGGCTGCGGCGCCCGAAGCTGCTCGCGGTCACCGTGCTCACGAGCCTCCGCCGCAGCGATCTCCGCCGCGTGGGCGTCGACGACGAGGTCGAGCACCAGGCGGTGCGGCTCGCCCGGCTCGCGCGGCGGGCCGCGATGGACGGGGTGGTCGCCTCGCCGCTCGAGATCGCGCGCATCCGCCGCGCCTGCGGTCGCGGCTTTCTGATCGTCACGCCGGGCGTCCGGCCCCCGAGCGCCGCGCTCGACGACCAGAAGCGCGTGCTCGCCCCCGGCGAGGCGATGCGGCTCGGCGCCGATTACCTCGTGATCGGCCGGCCGGTGCGCGACGCCCCCGACCCGCTGGCGATGGTGCGCGAGGTGGTCGCCGACATGGCGCGCGGGTTCCTTGCCGCGCGCGCCGGCCAGCGCGCCTCGTGAGGGCGGGCGGCCCGCCCCGGTGGCGGACCCCGGTGCAGATGCGCTAGGGTGCGCCGGGGCTGTCCGGAACGCGTCCCGACCACGCCGATCGGGGAACGCGGCTTGCATTCCGGGCAGAGGGAGGTGGGTATGATCGCCTTCGTATGTGGCGTCGCTCTCGGCTCGGCGTTCGGTGTGTGCTTGATGGGGTGGCTCTGGGCGGGCGAGCGGGCCGGCCGCGCCGTCGCCACGGAGGCGGCTCCCCGTCGGTGGCGTGACGGCGGGGTCAAGAAGCTGACGCGCGCCCGCCTCGAGCCGGGCGTGATGCTCCACTAGTAGGCCCGGCGCTCGCCTGCGCGAACGCGCACTCAGCCGGAGAGGCGCGCGTGCGCGAGGCAGGGCAGCTCGCGGCGGACCCGGGCGAGCCGGGCGCGGTCGATCTCCGCGACGGCAAGCCCCTCGCCGTCGCCCGCCCGCGCCAGCACGCGTCCCCAGGGATCGGCGATCAGCGAGTCGCCCCAGTCGAGATGCCCCGCGGGGCTGCGCCCCGTCTGGTCGGCGGCGACCACGTAGCACTGGTTTTCGATCGCCCGCGCGCGGCAGAGGACTTCCCAGTGGGCCGCGCCGGTGGGGAACGTGAACGCCGAGGGCACGAGGAGCACCTCCGCCCCGGCGCGCGCGAGCCGGCGATACAGCTCGGGGAAGCGGAGGTCGTAGCAGACCGAGAGGCCGAGCGCGCCGAGCGCGGTGGGCACCACGACGACGTCCGTCCCCGGCGCGCGCGTGTCCGACTCGCGGACCGCCACCCGTCCGGGCAGATCGACGTCGAAGAGGTGGATCTTCCGGTAGCGGGCGAGCAGCGCGCCGCGGGGGTCGAGGAGGCAGCTCGTGTTGTAGGGGCGCTCGGCGCCCGCGACGGCCTCGAGCAACGACCCCATGCAGAGGTGGACGCCGGTCTCGCGGGCGACGGCCGCCATGGCCTCGGTGGTCGGTCCGGGGACGGGCTCGGCGGCGGCCGCCTCGGCCTCGCGCGGGCCGCGCCAGGCGAACACCTCGGGGAGCACGACGAGCCGTGCACCCCGCGCCGCGGCCGCCCGCACGAGGTCGGCCGCCCGAGCGAGGTTCGCGGCGCGATCCGCGCCCGAAGCCATCTGCACCGCCGCGGCGAGGTAACGCACCATCCGACCCGCGCTCGCATAGCCCGGGGGTCCGGCGGGGTCAATCGAGCGATTGATCCGGGACGCGCGCCTGTGCTAGTCGAGCGCCGATGCCGCGGCTCGTCAAGCGGTACGGCAACCGCAAGCTGTACGACACGAGCGAGAGTCGCTACGTGACCCTCGACGAGATCGGCCGCTGGGTGAAGGCGGGCGAGGACGTGCGCATTCTCGAGAACGACACGGGCGAGGACCTCACCGCGGTGACGTTCGCCCAGATCATCCTCGAGGAGGAGCGGCGCAAGAGCGGGCTGTTGCCGCTGCGCGTGCTGCGCGATCTCATCCAGCACGGCGAGAACGCGCTGCAGGGGATCGCGGCCACCGTCGATCGCGGCATGGAGGCCATTCGCTCGGCGCCCGAGCGCGCCGGGCGTCGCGTGCAGGAGCTGGTGCAGCTCAACGACCGCCTCTCGGAGGTCCAGCACCGGCTCGACGAGGTGATCCGCCGCTCGGTCGAGCTGGTCACCTCCCACCCGGCTTTCCAGTCCGAGATGCGCCGGATCGAGCGCACGGTGCGCGCGCTCGAGGCGCGCATCGGCCGGCTGCGCGGCAGCAACGGGAGCCAGACTCCCGACGGCAAGCGCTAGCGCGCCAGGAAGACGGGGCAGGGGCTGTTGCGCAGCACGAACTCGGTCGTGCTGCCGAGCACCATCTCGATGATGCGCGAGTGGCCGTACGCTCCGATGAAGAGCAGATCGTGGCCGCCGTCGGTGATCAGATCGACGATCGCCTGGTGCGGCGGGCCGCTCGCGGTGCGACAGGTGAGCGTGAGGTCGTAGGCCTCGAGGTAGCGCCGGGCCTCGCCGAGCACCTTCTGGCCGTCGCCGGCGCCGTTGCGCGGGACGTGCACCACGGTGAGCGGGAGGTCGAGCGCGCTCGCGAGCTCCGCGGCGGCATGCATCGCGAGGCTCGCCCGCTGCGAGCCGTCGTAGGCGAGCAGAGGCTGGCGGATCTCGCGGAAGCGCATGGGGCAGACGAGCACGGGCTTCGGCGACTTGCGCGCCACCGACTCGGTGGTGCTCCCCAGCAGCCCGGTCGAGAACTGCTCGTTGACGCCGCGGTGTCCCATCACGACGAGGTCGGCGGTCCGCGCCTGGTCGCAGATCTCGTTGGCGATGATGCCCATCGGCAGTGCGGTGTCGTGCAACACCTCGCGCTGGACGCAGCGCTGCGTGAAGGTGTCGAGCAGCACGCGGCCCCGCTCCTGGAGCACCTCGCGCATGCGTGCCGCGAAGTCGAGGTAGGGCTCGAAGCCGAGCGAGCCCGAGACGTCGTGGAAGAACGAGCCCTCGATCGAGACGATGTCGATGACATGGAGTCCGGTGACCTTGGCGCGCAGGCGCCCGGCGAGCCAGAGCCCGTAGTCGAGCGCGGCGTCGGCGTGCTGGGAGCCGTCGAGCGCGACCAGGATGCTCTTGATCATCGCGTCACCCGCGCGTGTAGCACCGGGCCGATCACCCTTGCAAACCGGGCCCGGTGGGCTAAGAACGATTCCCGTGAGCAGCCGCGACCAGGCGCTCTGCGAGGAGCTGAAGGAGCTGGCGCGCCGGCTGGGCATCACGGTGCGCGAGGAGACGCTGCTGCGCGAGGTCGGCTATCGGGTGCGCAGCGGCGCCTGCCGGGTGCGAGGCGAGGAGGTCATCTTCGTCGACCGCGCGCTCCCGCCGGGCGAGCGGCTCCAGGTGCTCCTCGACGGCCTCGCCGGTCGCGACCTCGAGACGCACTTCCTCACGCCCGCGCTCCGCCGCCTGCTCGAGCGGCGCTCGGGCGCCGCCACCTGAGGAGGACCCGGATGTCGGTGCGCGCCCGGATGCAGCGCTTCGAGCAGGCCCTGCGCGAGCGCGGCCTCAAGTCGACGGCCCAGCGCGACGACATCGCGCGCGTGTTCTTCGCGGCCCGCGAGCACGTCTCCGTCGAGGAGCTGTACGGCGCCGTCCGGCGCGTGAGCCCGCGCGTCGGCTACGCGACGGTCTACCGCACGCTGCGACTCCTCAAGGAATGCGGGCTCGCCGCCGAGCGGCACTTCGACGACGGGCAGGCCCGCTACGAGGCGGTCGAGGAGCAAGAGCACCCCCACGATCACATCATCTGCGAGCGCTGCGGCAAGATCGTCGAGTTCGCCAGCGAGGAGCTCGAGCGGCTCCAGGAACGGATCGCCCGCTTCCTGGGCTTCGTCGTGAGCCGCCACCGCATGGAGCTCTACGGCGTCTGCGCCGACTGCCGCGAGGGCCGCCGCGGCAGCCGCCGCGAGCACGGCGTCCACCAGGTGTAGGCACCGCGCTCGGGAGGCTTGACACCGGGAGCCACGGTGTGTGAAATTGAAAACCGATTTCAATGACACGGCCCCTGGCGCTCCCGCTCCTCGCCCTCGTGCTGACCGTCGGCGCCGCCCGTGCGGCCGACGAGCCGGCGGTGGCGCTGAGCGTCGCGGAGGGGGGCTTCAGCCCGAGCGAGATCGAGGCCCCCTCGCGCAGCCGGGTGCGCATCGAGGTGACCAACCGCACTGCGGTCGCGATCGAGTTCGAGAGCTTCGAGCTCAATCGCGAGCGTGTGGTGCAGCCCGGACAGACGGTGAGCGTCTGGGTCTCCGGGCTCGAGCCGGGGCGCTACGAGTTCTTCGACGACTTCCACCGGGAGCGGCGCGGGACGCTCGTCGTCCGCTGAGCCATCGGCGATGCTCGAGACGCTGCTCATCACCTGGCGCGAGTCGCTCGAGGCGGCGCTCATCGTCGGCATCCTGCTCACCTACCTCGCCCGCAGCGGCCAGCGGACCGGCGTCCCGTATGTGTGGGGCGGGACGGCGGCCGCCGTGCTCGCGGCGCTCGGCTGCGCCGCAGCGTCGAACGGCATCATCGCCCGGCTCGACCCCGACCTCCAGGAGCTGGTGCAGACCGGCGTCCTCCTCCTGGCGGTCGGCGTGCTCACCTGGATGGTCCTCTGGATGCACCGTCATGCGCGGGCCATCCGTGGCGACCTGCAGCGCCGGGCCGATGCGGCGCTCGCCCGGGGACGGCTGATCGGGCTCGCCACGATCGCTTTCGCGGCGGTGTTCCGCGAAGGCGTCGAGACCGTGCTCTTCCTCTGGGGCGTCGTCGTGCAGCGCGCCGGCGCGGCCGCGCTGCCGCTCGCGGTCGCAGGGCTCGCCGGCGCGGCGCTCGCGATCGCGACCGCATGGCTCTTCTTCCGCGGCTTCGGCTTCCTCGACCTGCAGACGTTCTTCCGCGTGACCGGCGTGCTGCTCCTGCTGGTGGCGGCGGGGCTCCTCGCCTCGGCGATCAACAAGCTGATCGGTCTCGGCTACGTCTCGCCGCTCGTGCCGCAGGTGTGGAACAGCGGCTGGCTGGTGCGCGACGACAGCTTGCTCGGGCGCCTGCTCGGCGCATTGGTGGGCTACCGCTCGCGCCCCTCGCTCCTCGAGCTGCTCGCCTACTGCGCCTACTTCCCCCCCGTGGTCTGGCTGCTGCGCCGGGCGCAAGCCGTGCCCGCGGGCCGCGCGCCGCGGCACTCTGCGGCCTGAGCGATCGCGCAACGGGGCTCCAGGGGATGGAAAGCGCCGGCCAAATGAAAATGCGAATCATTATCATTCTGCTCGCGCTGGCCGGTTGGCCCGGCGCGGCATGCGCGCTCAACTTCTTCGAGCTCGAGGTCTACCCGGCCACGACCGAGGGCCGGGGGATGAACGAGGTCGAGAATCTGACCACCTTCGTCGCCGACGGCCGGCGGCCGACGGAGGAGGAGCGCACCGGCGAGGAGCCACGGCGGCACCGGCTCATCCGCAGCAGCGTCGAGTACAACTACGGCCTCACCGACCGGATCGACATCGCGCTCTACACCGACCTCCAGCGCGTCGACGGGCAGACGGTGGAGTACGCCGGGTCGCGGGTGCGCGCGCGCGGGGCGCTCTGGGAGCAGGGGCGTTTTCCGCTCGACGTCGGCTGGTACGTCGAGGCCGAGATGCCCCGGGACGATCCCGCGCAGCTCGAGTTCGATTTCCGCCCGCTCCTCTCACGCGACTTCGGACGCTTCACGGTCGACCTCAACCCGGGCTTCGAGCTGCCGGCGGTCGCGAGCGAGCGGCGGACGTTCGAGTTCGACTACGCCGCCCGCATCTACTGGCGGCTCACGCGGACGCTCCAGCCGGGCATCGAGTTCTACGGCGGCATCGGCCAGATCCGCAACGTGGACCCCGCGCGCGAGCAGGAGCACTACGTCTTCCCCGTCGTCTACGCGCGTCCGGCGGCCGGCTGGTGGCTCACGCTCGGCCCGGGCTTCGGCCTCACGCGCGGCAGCGACCCGGTGATGCTCAAGGCCAACGTGGAGTACGAGTTCGCATGGGCGTGGTGACCCCCCTGGCGCCCGAGCTTTGCTCGCGGGGTCGTCGCGCTCCTCGGTTCCCCGCGGGCCCGGCTGCCTGCGCCGATCAGGACGCCGGCGCGAAGAGCCGCCGGGCGTTGGCCGTCGTCGCGGCCGCCACCGCCGCGAGCGACTCGCCGCGCGCCGCCGCCACCGCCTCGGCGACCACGCGCACCAGCGCGGGCTCGTTGCGCCGGCCGCGGTGCGGCACGGGGGCGAGGTAGGGAGCGTCGGTCTCGATCAGGAGGCGCTCGGCGGGTACCAGGCGGACGGCCTCCCGCAGCGCCTCGGCGTTCCTGAACGTCACGATGCCGGCGACCGAGATCGCGAAGCCGAGGTCGAGATAGCGGCGCGCGTCGGCCGCGTCGCCGGTGAAGCAGTGGATGACGCCGCCCACGGCCGCGGCCCCCTCGGCGCGCAGCAGGTCGGCCGCCTCGACGTGCGCCGCGCGCACGTGGACGACCAGCGGCCGGCGATGCGCGCGCGCGAGCGCCACGTGGCGGGCGAACGTGGCGCGCTGCGCCGGCCGCGGCGAGCGGTCGTAGTGGAAGTCGAGCCCGGTCTCGCCGACGGCGACCACGCCGGGGACGGCGAGCCAGCGCGCGAGGGCCGCGAAGGCCGCGTCGTCGGCGGTACGGGCGTCGTGGGGATGCACGCCGACCGTCGCCACGACCACGACCTCGCCGTGCCGTCCGACGAGTGCCACCGCCGGGGCATTGCGCTCGACCGGCCCCGTGGCGCCCACGCAAACGAGCGTGGTGACGCCGGCGGCCGCGGCGCGGGCGAGGACGGCCGCGCGGTCCGCGTCGAACTCGGGCTCCGCGACGTGGCAGTGCGAGTCGACGAGCGCGGGAACGGTCACGCGCCGGGCACCTCCACGCGCGGGAAGAGCGCCTCGGGCGCCGCGGTGCGGTGCCCCGCGGGGAACGCATCGCCCCACGGCAGGTCGAGCCGGCCGAGCACGTCGGCGGGCAACCCGAGCAGGCGCGCGAGCCGCGCGGCGGTCTCGGGCAGGAAGGGCTCGACCAGCTGGGCGGTCACGCGTAGCGCCTCGCACAGCTCGTGCAGCACCGCGCCGGCCCGCGGGCGCCCGCCGGGGTCCTTGGCGAGCGTGAAGGGCGCCGTCTCGACCACGTACTTGTTGGCGTGGTCGAGCGCGCGCCAGAGGGCCTCCAGGCCGCGGTGGAAGGCGAAGTCCGCGACCTGCGCGTCGAGGTCGCGCCGCGCGGCGTCGAACGCGGCGCGCAGCGCCAGGTCGGCGGGCGTCGGCGCCGCCGGCTGCACGACGCCGGCGAAGTAGCGCTGCTGCATGGCGAGCACGCGGCTGGCCAGGTTCCCGAGGCCGTTGGCCAAATCCGCGTTGAGGCGCGCGATCAGCGCCGCCTCACTGAAATCGGCGTCCTGCCCGAAGGCCATCTCCCGCAGGAGGTAGTAGCGGAACGCATCCATGCCGTAGCGCGCCTGCATCTCGAGCGGGCGCACGACGTTGCCGAGGCTCTTCGACATCTTGTCGCGGTCCATCTGCCAATAGCCGTGCACGCAGAGCCGGCGGTAGAGAGGCAGCTCCGCCGCCATGAGCATGGTCGGCCAGAAGATCGCGTGCGGCTTCAAGATGTCCTTGGCGATCAAGTGATGCGCGGTCGGCCAGAGGTCCAGGCGGCCGACGTGCTCGAGCGCGCTCACGTAGCTCAGCAGCGCGTCGAACCAGACGTAGGTGACGTAGCGCGCGTCGAACGGCAGGTCGATGCCCCAGTCGAGGCGGCTCTTCGGCCGCGAGATGCAGAGGTCGCCGATGGGCTCGCGCAGCATCGCCAGCACCTCGCGCCGGTAGCCCTCGGGCGTGATGCGGTCGGGTTCGTCCTCGAGCAGCCGCACGAGTCGCTCCTTGTAGCGCCCCATGCGGAAGAAGTAGTTCTCCTCGGCGATCTCGGTGGGCGCCTGCTTGTGGTCGGGACAGAGCCCGTTCACCAGCTCCCGCTCCTGGTAGAAGCGCTCGCAGCCGAAGCAGTAGAGCCCGCGGTAGCGGTCGAAGTAGATGTCGCCTCGCGCGTGGATCGCGGCCAGCACCTTCTGCACGAAGGCGACGTGTCCCGGATCGGTGGTGCGCACGAAGTAGCCGGGCGTGAGCCCGGTGGCCTCCCACGTCGAGCGGAACAGCGCGCTCACGCGGTCAGCGTAGGCCTTGGGCGAGACGCTCGCCTTCGCGGCCGCCTGCGCGATCTTGTCGCCGTGCTCGTCGGTGCCGGTGACGACGAAGGTCTCCCGGCCGCGCGCGCGCCAGAAGCGTGCGAGCGTGTCGGCGACGACCGTCGTGTACGTGTGACCGAGGTGCGGCTCGGCGTTCACGTAGTAGATCGGCGTCGTGAGGTAGAGCGGCTCGCCCGTCATCCGTCAGGCGTCGGCGCGCTTGACGACCAGGTCGTCGAGCGTGGCCTCGGCCTCGACGCCGTCCTCGTCGCGCAGCACGACCACGGTCTGCTTGAGGATGTTCTGCCGCAGGACCTTGCCGCTGCCGCGGACGCTCTCCACGCGGGCGCCCACGGCCGGCAGCGCACGGCGCAGCTCCTGGTAGGTTTGGTACTCGTAGCGCAGGCAGCACTTCAAGCGGCCGCACTGCCCGGCGAGCTTCGAGGGATTGAGCGACAATCCCTGCTCCTTCACCATCTTGACGGTCACCGCCTGGAACTCCCGCAGCCACGACGAGCAGCAGAGCTCCCGCCCGCAGACCCCGACCCCACCGGCCACCTTCGCCTCGTCGCGGGCGCCGATCTGCTTGACCTCCACCCGCAGGCGCAGGTGCTCGGCGAGATCGCGGCCCAAATCGCGGAGGTCCAGGCGCTCGTCGGCGGCGAGGAAGACCGTGAGCCGGCTTCCGTCCGCGCTCCCCTCGACCTTGACGAGCTTGGCCGCCAGCCGGTGGCGGCGGGCGATCTCGAGTGCCGCGCGCTGCTGCTCGCGCTCGCGCTGGAGGCCGCGGTCCTCGCGGGCGAGGTCGCGCGCGTCGGCCTTCTTGAGGACGCGTCCCGCGAGCGCCCCCCCGGCGTGCGGCCACACCGCCACCGCGACCGTGCCAAGGACCGGCCCGTGCTCGGTCTCGACGATCACGCGGTCGTCGCGCGCGAGCGCGAGCGGTCCGGGGTCACAGCGGTGGACGGGCCCCGCGGGGCGGAACCGGACTCCGACGGCCGCCCCCTGCGGCTCGGTGCTGTGCTCTGCCATGCTCGCGTCAGCGGCCGCCGCGCTCCGCCTCCCGCAGATCGAGGAGCAGGGTCTCGAGGGCGAGGGGGCGGTTCGCGTTCTGCTCGATCGCCGCGATCGTATCACACACGAGTGCGAGTTGGCGAAGCGTGACGGCCGGGCTGCGGCCGGCTGCGGCGGCGCGTACCCGGTCGGCGACGTCGGGATTGCCGAGCGGGCGCGCGGCGCCGAGCGCGGTGGTGAGCACGTCGCGGTACCAGGACACGGCCGCGGCGAGCGCCACGTCGAGAGGGCCCTGGCCGAGCGACTGCGCCAGCGCCGACAGCGCCGCCGCCGGCTGCTCGGCGAGCGCCGGGAGGCTCTCGAGGACGCGGGCGCGGGCGGCGGCCTGCTCCTCGCCGGCCAGCTCGAGAGCGCGCCCGAGGGAGCCGCCGGCCTGCGCGGTGAGCGCCGGGGCGTCCGCGGCGGCGACGCCGCGGGCGAGCAGCAGCTGCGCAAGCGCCGCCTCGCCGAGCGGGTCGAGCCGCACGCGCCGGCACCGCGAGCGGACGGTGGGCAGCAGGAGCGACGGCGCGCTCGCCACGAGGAGCAGCACGCTGACGCCGGGCGGTTCCTCGAGGGTCTTCAAGAGCGCGTTCTGCCCATGCGCGTTCAAGTGCTCGGCGCCGTCGACCAGCGCCACCTTGCGCTCGGCCATGAGCGGCCGGAGCGCGAGCCAGCGCATCAGCTCGCGCACCTGCTCGGTGAGGATGTCCCGCCGGTCGTCCTCGCGCGCGACCACGTGCAGGTCGGGATGCGTGCCGGCCGCGGCCCGCAGACAGTGGGCGCAGGCGCCGCACGCGGGGCGGCCGCAGAGCAGGCTCGCCGCGAACGCCTCGGCGAGCGCCCGCTTGCCGATGCCGCGCGGGCCGACGAAGAGGTATGCGCCGGCGATGCGGCCCTCGTGGAGGTCCCGTTGGAGGGCGGCCGCCGCACGCTCGTGCCCGACGACGTCGGCGAAAGTCACGACCGGATTCCGAGTCGTCGTTCGACCTCGGCGACGATGCGCGCGTGAACCACGTCGGGGGACACCGTGGCGTCGAGCACGCAGAAGCGCGCCGGCTCGGCCGCCGCGAGCGCGCGGAAGCCCGCCAGCACCCGCTCGTGGAACGCCGCCGGCTCGCGTTCGAAGCGGTCGCCCGGCGCGCGGCGCTCGCGCGCGCGCCGCAGCCCCTCGGCGACCGGGCAATCGAGGAGGAACGTGAGCGCCGGCGCGACGCCGTCGCGGGCACGCGCGTCGAGGGCCTGGACGGCGGCAACGTCGAGCCCGCGCGCGTGGCCCTGATAGACGACGGTCGAGTCGGAGAAGCGGTCGCAGAGCACGATGCGCCCGGCGGCGAGCGCCGGTCGGATCACCTCGGCGACGTGCTGCGTGCGGTCGGCGAGGTAGAGGAACAGCTCGGCAAGCGGCGTGAGCGGCAGCGCCTCGGAACCGAGCAGGAGGCGGCGCAGCGCCGCCCCCGCGGCCGTGCCGCCGGGCTCGCGCGTCTCGACCACGTCGTGCCCGGCGGCGCGCAGCCGCGCGCCGAGCCGCCGGAGATGGGTGGACTTCCCGGAGCCCTCGATGCCCTCGAAGGTGACGAGCGGTGGCACGCCGCCCGGGTCTAGCCGCCGCGGTGCACGGGCGCAAGGCGGCGTCAGTCGCCGAAGTCGTGCCCGAGCACGAGCGTGAGGCCGTGCAGGAGCTGGCGGCGGGTGTAGGGCTTCACCAGGAGGTAGTCCGCGCCGCGCTGATAGGCGGCGAGCGGCTCCTCGCGCCCCCCGCCGGCGCTCACCGCGATGATCGGAATCGCCGCCTGCGGAGGATTCGCCTTGAGGTGCTCGAGCAGCGGCGTGCCGTCGGCTTCCGCCATCTCCGCCTCGAGCACGAGTACGTCGGGCCGTCGCGCGTCGATCGCCGCGCGCGCGGTCGGGGCGTCGCCCGCGACGCCCACCTCGAAGCCGCAGGCCCGGAGGACGGCGGCGGTTTCGTGCGCCTGCGCCCGGTCGTGGTCCGCCACCAGCGCGTACCCGCTCACCCCGCGTACTCTAGCAGCGCCCCGCGCCGGGCGGCGAGGGGGCCGGCGGTGGTCGGACGAGGTGCATCCGCCGCGAGGCGGGCGGCATCGAACGTGCGCGATGACGGGCGGCGCGCTCTGGGACCGGTTCGCCGACGCCGGCCCGGCGGCCGTGGTGCTCGTCGGGACGACCGTCGGCCTGTTCGCGCTGCCGCTCCTCCGCCGGCTCGCCCCCCGGGAGCGCCGTCACCGCGGCGGCGCGGCGCGGCTCCTGCTCGGTGCGCCTCCGGGCGGGCGGTTTCAGGGCGGCCCGCGCTATCCCAGATCCTGGAGGCCGAGGAGCGCCGCCGGGCGCGGCAGCGCGAGGAGCGCGTCGGCGGCGGCGAGCGCGGCTGGATCGCGCGCGACGGCGACGTTGCCGTCGGCCAGGAGGGCCGAAGCGCCTGCCGGCGCCCCGAGCCACACCGTGCCCGCGACGGTGAGGCTCGCGCCCGCCGCGACGCGTAGCCCGCGGGTGGCGACCACGAGGCCGGCGAAGGTGAGCGGTGCCGCGACGTCGAGGGTGCCGTCGACGACCAGCACGCCGGCGCCGGCCGAAGGCGATGCCACGGCGAGGTCGCCCGCGACGAGCACGATCGCCGGCGCGGGCGGCCCCGCGCCGCCGAGCGCGCCCGCGCCGGCCGCCGCCGCGGCGCGCGCGACGAGCGCCGCGAGCGGCGGGGGCTGGGCGGTGATCGGCGCGCCCGTGCCGGGGGCCACGGCGGCGCGTCCGGCGAGCCAGGCGTCGAGGACGGCGGGATCGCCCGGCGCGGCGGCGGCGGCCCACGCGGGCGCCGCCGGATCGCGGGGATCACGGCCGTCGAGCGCGAGCGTGCCGTCCGCAGGGGCGAGCGCGGCCGTGTCCGCGAGCCAGAGGAGCGCGGGTGCGCCGGGCTCGCGTGCGCGTCCGACGAGCGCCGTGAGCCGACGGCGGCCGGAGGCGGCCTGCGCATCGATCGTGAGCTCCAGGCGGGCGGGCGGCGACGCGGCGCCGGCTGGGGGGCGCGCCGCCGCCGCGCAGCCGGGCGGCGCCGCGAGCACGCCGTCGTCGGCGGTGCCCGGCACATCGTCGGGCCCCCGCAGGACGTCACCGAAATCCCAGCCCACGGGGAGGTCGGCCGCCACGGTGGCGAGGCAGGAGTCGGCCGCCGCGAGCGCTGCGGCGGCCATCCGCCGCTGGCGCGCGAGCACCAGCTCCGTGCGTGCGACGTCGGCGAGCGCCGCGGCCAGCGCCGCGGTGAGGGCGACGGCGATTAGCGCGCTCGGCAGCGCGCTGCCCCGCGCGCGCCGCCTCACCGCGCCCTCCGCAGGGCGACCCGCGCGAGGCGCGTTGCAGAACGCGCGAGCCCCCGGGGCGAGAGCCCGAGCGCGAGCGTCACGCTGCGCACGCGCGCCCGGTCGGCGGCGGCGAGGCCGCCCGGGGGAATCGAGAGCGGCGTGCCCGTGGCGTCGAGGTAGCCGAGCGCGCACGTGGTGACGTCGTCGGCGAGCGGCAGCGACTGCCGTCCGACGAGGCGGGAGAGCCGTCGCACGGCGAGGTTGCACACCCAGGTGATGGTCTCTTCGGAAGCGGCGTCGACCGTGCCGTCGCCGTCCAAGTCGGCGCGCAGGACGAGACGAGAGGCGTCGGCGGCGGCGAGCGCCTCGACGCCCACGCCGCGCGGGTCGTAGCCTGCGCGGCGCACGTCGAAGAGGAGCGCCTCCACGGCGAGCTGCGCCGTGTCCTCGGCCTCGCCCCGGCGGCCGGCCGTGGCGAGCAGCCGGGCGCCCCCGCCGACCGCGGCGGTGAGCATGCCGAGCACGACCGTGGCCAGCACCGTGGCGACCAGCAGCTCGACGAGCCCCGTTCCTCGGCGCGAGGCGATCACGGCGGCGCCTCCGTCGCGAGCGCGATCCCGTGCCGCGGGGGCCACCCGACGTCGACCACGACTTCGTCGGGACGGCCGCGGCCCGGGGTCACCCGCCAGCGCCGGGCGAACACCGTGCCGCCGACGGCAGGCGTGTCCGCGCCGTCCGCACGCGGGCCGGCGAAGAGCGCCTCGGCGCGCTCGCCGGCAAGCGTCACCGCGGCCGCCGTGTCGCGCGCGAGCGCGAGCGTGCGCGCCGCCACCGCGGCGGTGGCCGCGAGCCCGGCGGTCGCGAGGCCGGCCAGCGCCGCGCCGACCAGCGCCTCCACCACCGACGCGCCCCGGCGTCCCGTCATTGCACCCGCACCCGTCCGCGTTGGTTGACGACCACGCTGCGCGCGCTCGCGCCCGCGGCGAGCGTGATCGTGCCGTTGTCGGCGCTGCCGACTGCCGTGAAGCCGAGCCGGCCGCGTGCCGGGAGGGCAGCGAAGCCGACGCCTGCGGGGAGCCGGCGGGTCTCGAGCGCGGCGCCGCCGCGCACGCGCGTCTCGAAGAGCCGCGCTGCGGCGTCGAATCGGACTTCGGTGGTGACGCCGGCCGCAAGCGCGCGCCCGCGCGCGAGCCTGAGCGCGCTCGCGACGTCGTGGGCGGCGCCCGCCACGCGCAGCGTCGCGACCAGCGCCGGGAGACGCGCGAGCCCGAGTCCGGCGACGGCGGCGGCGAGCGACAGGCCCGCCAGCGCCTCGAGCAGCGTGAATCCCTCCTGCGGCTTCCGGGATCGCGTACCCGCCTCCTCGTCGCACGCGGACGGGGCGGGCGTCGCGTGTGGGACGAGGGCTACCGGGCGGCGCGAGCCGATGCAAGGGCGAGCGGCGTGAACCGCGGCTCGCCCTCCGGCGAGCGCGTGTAACGGTAGATCTCGCGGTCGGGGAAGAGCGCGCGCAGGCGCTCGTCCTCGGCGCCCATCGCGCGCGCCCACACGACGTCGCCGTCGAGCGCGGGGGCGTCGAGGTACACGAACGCCGCGAACTGCATCGTGCCCTCGCGGTCGCGCTCGAGCTCCTCCACGCACGCGGGATCGAAGCCGCCGGTCGACGGCAGCCGCAGCATCGGGTCGTCGGTGACGCCGGGCGCGTACTTGCCCACGTCGGCGGTGGGCAGCGCCGCCTCGAGGCGGGCGAGCAGCGCCGGGCCGCGCACGCCGTCGCGCTCGGCCGTGTCGAGGAGCGTGGCCAGGTCGCAGGCGTTGATCGCCTTGTAGAGGCGCGGCGTGTCTCGCATCGGCACGCCGAGGTCCCACATGCGGGCGATGAGCCGGCTCCCGAACCCGTCGGGAAGAATCACGACGGCGTGGTGGATGCCGGCACCGGCCGCCTCGACGTCCGGGCGGGCGGCGAGGCCGGTCGTGGCGATGCTGTAGGACGCGAGCCGCTTCGGGGCAAGCAGCGTGGCGGCGAGGATCGCGGTCACCACCAGCCCCCCGATCGCGACGTCGCCCGTCACGAGCCCGCGCCAGGGGAGCGTGCGGCGCAGGTCGGCGAGGCCGACCAGCGCCCAGCCCACGAGCACGAGCACCGCCGGAACCGCGGAGAACAGGAGCCGCGGCCCGTAGAGCGTATCGCGGTGGAAATAGAAGAAGAGCGTGCCGACGAGCGCCAGGAGATAGCCGGCGGCCGGCCGGATGCCCGGGCCGAGGTGCCCGCGCGCACACCACACGCCCGCGGCGATCAGCGCGGTCACCGGCAACGGCCACTCGAGCAGATAGACGTCGAGCTGATGCGCGTCGAGGCTCGTGTTGCCGATCGCGCGCAGCAGCGTGAGCGGCTGTCCCCATGGAACGTCGTGGTCGAGGCCGAGCCGCAACCCCGTGCCCCACAGCTCGGAGTAGGCGAACGTGAACGGGCTGCCCGTCGTCGCGCCGTTGAAGAGCAGCGTCGGCACCGCCGCGGCAAGCCCGGTGGCGACAGCCGCGGCGAGCGCGCGCCAGCGGCGCGTTCGGAGCGCGGGCAGCAGACCGAGCCCGCCGACGGCCGCGAGCAGCACCGCGTCGAGGGGGCGGATGCCGAACAGCAAGCCTGCGGCGAGCCCGAAGAGCGCCGCCGCGCGTGCGCTCCCCGCGGCCGCCCGGGGCACGGCCGCGAGGCCGGTCGCCACGCAGAGCGCCGCCGGGACGGCGTTCATGGCGCTCGCATCCATTGCCACGACGAAGGGCGAGAGGACGGCGAGCCCGGCTGCCACCCGCCCGACGCGCGCGTCGCCGCTTGCCGCACCGAGGTGATAGACGGCCGCCGGCAGGAGACCCCCCAGCACCGGCGTCACGAGCCAGCCCGCGCCGAGCGCCATGCCGAGGGCGAGCAGCGCCGGGTGCACCGGCGGGTACTGCGCGAACCAGCCGTGCGGCGTGATCAGCATGTGCATCGTGAGGAAGTGCCCGACCGACGGCGGGGCCGGCGCGGTGAGCCGCCCGGAGAGAAACACGCGCGCCTGGAAATGCTGCACCCAGCCGTCGATGGTCTGCGGCGCGCGCGCGAAGCACCACGCCGCCACCGTCGCGGACTCGAGCGCCGCGACGGCGCCGAGGAGCACCACGAAGCGCGTCGGCGGCACGCGGGCGATCCGGCCGAGGAGCCGGCGACCGAAGGCCGCGGCGCGTCCTTCGGTGGCGAGCAGCAAGAGGCCCGCCACGAGCGCGGCCAGGAGCAGCGTCCGCCACCACATGCCCCACGCGTCGGCGTAGTAGGTGCGGTCGGCCATGCCGGCCCAGAGACCGAGGGGAAGGAGACCGCCGAGCCCCCACGCGATCAGCAGCGCGCCGAGGGCGACGTCGGCTCGGCTCGCGCGCGGTGGCTCAGCCATGGAATGCGAGCCTCCACGGCAGCGCCGTCACGGGGACGTAAGTCGCGACCAGCGCGCCGAGCGCAAGGAACGGGCCGAAGGGGATCGCCGTCCGCCGCGCGGTCCGCTGGAGGTGGGGGAGGAGGGCGCGCACGCCGAAGCGCGCGACCACCCGCCGGCTCGCGCGCCCCGGGCTGCGGGCGGCCATCGTGCCGAGGCCGACGAGCGTGCCGCTCACCGAGGCGATCACCAGCACCGCGGGGATCACCTGCCAGCCGAGAAAGGCGCCGATCATCGCGAGCAGCTTGACGTCGCCGAAGCCCATGCCCTCGACGTGCGTGAGCCGCTCGTACGTCCAGGCGATGGCCCACAGGATGCCGCCGCCGGCCACGGCACCCAGGAACGCGTCGGCAAGGCCGATGCCGCCCGGCAGCAGCGCGGCGCCGAGCCCGACCAAAATGCCCGGGAGGCTCACCTCGTCGGGGATGAAGAGGTGGTCGAGGTCGACGGCGGTGACGAGCAGCAGCGCGGCGGTGAACGCGAAGGCGACGAGCGCTTGCGGCGTCGGGCCGAATGTCCACAGCGCGAGCACGGCGAGCGCCCCGGCGGTCGCCTCGACGAGCGGGTAGCGGGCCGAGATCCGGCCCCCGCAGCGCCGGCAGCGGGCGCCGAGCCAGAGCCAGGAGAGGAGCGGCACGTTGTCGTACCAGGCGATCGCCGCGGCGCAGCGCGGGCAGCGCGAGCCCGGCCAGACCACGGACTCCTCCTCGGGCAGGCGGTGGATACAGACGTTCAGGAAGCTCCCGACGCAGGCGCCGAGCGCGAAGCCCACGACGAGCAGCGGCCATCCGGCGAGGCTCGCGGGGAGCGGGATCATGCTGGCTCGGGTCACGGGGTATCTATCGGCCGGGGGGCGGTCAAACGCGAGCGGGGGGCGGACTCGCCGAGTCCGCCCCCCGCGGGCTTTGAGGCCTCTTCCGGGAGAGGCTTACGAGCAGCAGAGGTTGCCGGTCTGGCCGTTCGCGCAGACCTGCCCGCAGCTGTCCCACAGGCACTGCGTGTAGGAGGCGAGGTTCGCCTGCTGCATGGTGGTCGTGACGGTGAAGCCGGCGGCGTTCGTGGTGGCGCACGTCTTGGCCGCCGCCGTGCAGGTGACCAGGCCCGAGGGGTTGAAGCCCGGCAGGGCGCCCGCCGTCGTGCAGTCGCCAGCGAAGTAGGCGCTGTTGTCGACGAAGTAGGCCTCCTCACCCGTCGCCGCGTTGCGCGCGTCGGCCTCCATGCGGGCGTTGTAGCCGCGCTGGCGGTACGCCGCGAACTGCGGGATGGCAATGGCGGCCAGGATGCCGATGATGGCCACCACGACGAGGAGCTCGATCAGGGTGAAGCCCTTCGCCTTCTTCCGCCGCTTCTTCATGGCCTTCTGCATACGTCCTCCTCTTCGAGCAGGGTGTGTATTCCGTCCGGGGGTGCCGTCCGGGATCGTTGCCGGTAAAGCAGCAAGGCCGGTGCCACGGGCGTGGCACGTGTGCCACGGAGCCGAAATCGTACGCGAAACGCGGAGAACGCTGCGCCCGTGCGCTCCCGACGGCGAGGTCGCGGGGCGGATCGCCGCGCGTGGGGTCGTCACGAAAGTGGCGAGGAGCATCACTCCATTACCGCCGCGCGTGCCGCCTTGTTTCACGGCGCGCAGCGCGCCGCACGGCATGCGGGGAAGCAGGTGCGGCGCCGCGGCCCGAGGACGCGGCCAAAAGCACGACGGCGCCGGCCGCGAGGCCGGCGCCGTCGCTTCGGCGCGCGCGGCGGGCCCGGGCCGACGTCAATCCATCACGCTGCCGAGCTGGAAGATCGGCAGGTACATCGAGATCACGAGGCCGCCGATCACGACGCCGAGGAAGAGGATCACGGCGGGCTCGAGCAGCGACATGAGGTTCGCCACCGTGTTGTCCACCTCGTCCTCGTAAAACTCCGCGATCTTCTGCAGCATGTTGTCCATCGCGCCGGTCGCCTCGCCGACGGCCAGCATCTGGCAGACCATGGGCGGGAAGACCTTGCTCTCGATGAGCGGCTCGGCGATCGTGCGCCCGCTGGCGATGCTCGAGCGAGCGGTGACGATCGCGCGCTCGACCACCTTGTTGCCGGCGGTGCGGGCGGTGATCGCCAGCGAGTCCAAGATGGGCACGCCCGAGGAGACGAGCGTGCCGAGCGTGCGGGTGAAGCGGGCCACGGCCGACTTGCGGATGAGCTGGCCGAAGACGAACACCTTGAGCAGCGCCGAGTCGATCCAGAGCTGCCCCGCCTCGGTTTTGTAGGCGTAGCGGAGCCCCACGAAGGCGATGACCGGCACCGCGCACAGGTACCAGATGTGGTCGATGGTGAAGTGCGAGAGGTTGATCACGAACTGGGTCGGCGCCGGCAGCGCCTTGCCGAAGCTCGAGAACACGTCGGCGAAGACCGGGATCACCCAGATGAGCAGGATCGCCGTGACGAGAACCGCCGCGGCCACGATGCACGCGGGATAGATCATCGCGCCCTTGATCTTGCTCTTGAGCTTGGCCGACTTCTCGAGGTAGTTCGCGAGCCGCACGAGGATCGTGTCGAGGATGCCGGCGACCTCGCCCGCCTGCACCATGCTCGTGTAGAGGTCCGAGAAGACCTTCGGGTGCTTGCCGCAGGCGTCGGCGAGGGTCCCGCCCGCCTCGACGTCGTCCTTCATCTGCAGGATGATCTTGCGGAAGGCCTTGGAGTCGTTCTGGTCGGCGAGCGTCTGCAGGCACTGCATGATGGGCAGGCCGGCGTCGATCATGGTCGCGAACTGGCGCGTGAAGACCACCAGGTCGCGCTGTTTCACCGGCGCGCCGAACGTGGGCAGGCTGATCTCGTACTCGAGCCCCTTGCCCTTCTCCTTGATGCGCGACGTGTTCGGCGTGATGCGCTGGCTGCGCAGCCGGATGATCACCGCGTCGCGGTTCGGGGCCTCCATCTCGCCTGCGAGCGTGGCCCCCTTGGGGGAGACCCCCTGCCAACGATAGACCGGCATCCTCCCTCCCTCAGCCTGCGCGGCTCACGCGCGAGACGCCGAGCGTCTGGCGCATCTCCTCGGGCTCGGTGGCGTAGCCCATCGCCTCGTCCGGGGTGACCAGGTTCCGCTGAACGAGCGCCACCAGCGACTGGGTCATGGTCTGCATCCCGAACTTCGCCTGGCCGATCTGCATCTGCGAGTAGATCTGGTGGACCTTCTCCTCGCGGATCAGGTTGCGGATGGCCGCGTTCGGGATCATCACCTCGGCCGCCATCACGCGGCCCTTGCCGTCGCGGCGCGGGAGGAGCTGCTGCGAGATCACGCCCTGGAGCACGAGCGAGAGCTGCGCGCGCACCTGCGCCTGCTGGTGCGGCGGGAACACGTCGATGATGCGGTTGATGGTCTGCACGGCGGAGTTCGTGTGCAGCGTCGAGAACACGAGATGGCCGGTCTCGGCGACCACCAGCGCCGCCTCGATGGTCTCGAGGTCGCGCATCTCGCCGATGAGCACGATGTCCGGGTCCTGGCGCAGCACGTGCTTGAGCGCGTGCGCGAAGCCCTGCGTGTCGGCGAAGACCTCGCGCTGCTCGATCAGGCAGCTCTTGTGCTCGTGGACGAACTCGATCGGGTCCTCGACCGTGATGATGTGCTCGTGGCGCTCGCGGTTGATCTTGTCGACGAGGGCGGCGAGCGTGGTCGACTTGCCGCTGCCGGTCGGCCCGGTGCAGAGCACGAGCCCGCGCGGCAGCTCGGCGAGCCCGGGCACCGAGGGGGGCAGGCCGAGCGAGTGCAGCTCGGGCATCGTGTGGGGGATCATGCGGAACGCCCCGCCGATTGCGCCCTTCTGCTGGTAGAGGTTGCCGCGGAAGCGGGCGGCCCCCTTGATGCCGAAGGAGAAGTCGAGCTCGTTCTCCTCCTCGAAGCGCTTCTTCTGCCCCTCGGTGAGCAGGCTGTAGCAGAGGTTCTTGGTGTCGGTGGGGCTCAGCGGCGGGTGGGTGAGCGGTACGAGGCCGCCGTGGAGCCGGATCATGGGGGGGCTCGCGTTCGTCACGTGGAGGTCGGACGCGCCGCGCTCGACCATCTCCCGCAGGAACGCCTCGATGGATGGCATCGCGCCGCGAAAAGCAGGCCGCGTGCCACCCGGCGCGGCACGTGCCGCCGCGCCGGCGGCGCCGGCGCCGCGTCAGCTTTGTGGCACGGCGGCGGCGCTGAAACGCGGGTGAACGAATCCGTACGGCCCCGTGGCCTGGCCGGATTCGGCCGCGGAGAACGGATCTGAGCACCTACTTCGAGAGCGGCGCTTCTCGAGACCACGCTGCTGTCGCCGCGCCGCTGGCGCGCGGCCTCAATCGGCCATGGTCACGCGTAGGACCTCCTCGATGGTGGTGGTCCCGCGGGCGACGTGCACCAGGCCGGACTGCCGCAGCGAGCTCATGCCGCCCTGGATCGCGGCGCGCTTGAGGTCGAGCGCCGTGGCGCCCGAGAGCACCTGCTCGCGCAGCGCGTCGGTCATTGGCATCACCTCGTAGAGCGCGATGCGGCCGCGGAAGCCGGTGCCGCCGCACTGCGGACAGCCGGCGCCGTGCTGGGGCTCGAACGGCTCGCCGGTCCAGCCCACCTCGCGCAGCACGTCCTCGCCGATCGGGCTCGGCTCCTTGCAGTGCGGGCAGATCACGCGCGCGAGCCGCTGGGCGAGGATCAGGTTCACCGAGCTGGCGACGAGGAAGGGCTCGACGCCCATGTTGAGGAGGCGGTTGACGGTCGAGGGGGCGTCGTTGGTGTGCACCGTCGAGAGCACGAGGTGGCCGGTGAGCGCCGCCTTGACGCCGATCTCGGCGGTCTCGAAGTCGCGGATCTCGCCCACCATGATGATGTCGGGGTCCTGGCGGAGGAAGGCGCGCAGCGCGGCGGCGAAGTTGAGGCCGATCTCGTCGTGCATCTGCACCTGGTTGACGCCGACCAGGTTGTACTCGACCGGATCCTCGGCGGTGGAGATGTTCACGCCGACCTTGTTCAGCTCGGCGAGCGCCGAGTAGAGCGTGGTGGTCTTGCCGCTGCCCGTCGGGCCGGTCACCAGCACCATGCCGTAGGGCTTGTAGATCGCCTCCTTGAAGTGCTTGAGCGCCTCTTCCTCGAAGCCGAGCTTGGTCATGTCGAGCTGGAGGTTCGATTTGTCCAGCAGGCGGAGCACGACCTTCTCGCCGAAGAGCGTCGGCAGCACCGAGACGCGGAACTCCATCTCCTTGTTGCCGGTCACCTTCATCTTGATGCGACCGTCCTGCGGCAGGCGGCGCTCGGCGATGTCGAGCTGCGCCATGACCTTGAGCCGCGACGTCATGGCGTTCTTGAGGCGCAGCGGCGGCTGCATGATCTCGTAGAGCACGCCGTCGATGCGGAAGCGGACGCGAAGCACCTTCTCGTAGGGCTCGATGTGGATGTCGCTCGCCCGCTTGCGAATCGCGTCGGTGAGGAGCGCGTTCACCAGGCGCACGACCGGCGCCTCCTCGGTGGCGCGCTCGAGCTCCTTCAAGTCGACCTCGTCCTCGTCCTGGACGACCTCGACGTCCTCGTTGCCGAGGCGTTGGAGGACCTCGTCGTAGTCGGTGTGGGCGTCGTAGTAGCGCTCGATCGCCGCCTGGATGAGCGTCGGCGCGGCGACGGCGACCTTCACGTCGTAGCCGGTGAGGAACTTGACCTCGTTGATCGCGACCAGGTTCGACGGGTCGGCCATCGCGACCGTGAGCGTCGAGCGCACGAGCCCGATCGGGATCAGGTGGTGCTTCACCACCAGCGCCTGCGGGATGATGCCGAGGACCTCGCGCGGCACGTCGAGCGTGAGCGGGTCCATGACCGGCAGGCGGTACTCGCGCTCGAGGTAGGAGAGGAGCTGCTCCTCGCTGACGTAGCCGAGCTTGACGAGATGGGTGGAGAGCGCGCCGCCCTGCTCGCGCTGCTGCTCGAGCGCGCGCGCCAGCTGCTCGGCGGTGATCTCGCCGCGCTTCTGGAAGAGGTCGCCCAGCCGGGAGCTCATGTCGTGCCCGGGCGAGCCGCGGCGACGCTACCCACGCCGCCGGGGCGAGTCAACGCGAGCCCGGCAGCGGCGAGCGCGCGCGCCATCGCGGTGAGCGGGGCGCGCCGGCCGGTCCAGGCCTCGAACGCGAGCGCGCCCTGGTGGAGCAGCATGCCCGTGCCGTCGGCGGTCGGACGCCCGGCCCGGGCGGCCGCGGCGAGAAACGGGGTCGGGCGCGTGCCGTAGACGAGGTCGACGAAGAGACAGCCGGGCGGGCTCGCCGCCGGGCGAATCCGCAGCGCCCCGCCGCGCAGCTCCGCCGACGTCGTGTTGACCACCAGGCTCGCATCGGCGAGCACGGTTCGGCCGGCGAGGGCAGGCAGGGGGAGCGCCGCGACCTCCGGGCAGCCGAGCGCCGCCAGGCGCGCGGCCAGCGCCTCGCCGCGGGCGACCGTGCGATTCACTACGGCGACGTGCCGGGCGCCGCCCGCGACCAGCGCCGCGCCCACGGCGCGGGCGGCGCCGCCGGCGCCGATCACGACGACCCGCGCCCCGCGGATGCGCGCGCGCCCGGCGAGCGCACGGAGAAAGCCGCGGGCGTCGGTGTTGTCGCCGAGGAGCCGGCGGCCCCGGGCCACGATCGTGTTGACCGCACCGATGCGCGCCGCCTCGGGGGTGACGGCGTCGAGCAGCGGCAGGACGGCCTCCTTGAGCGGCACCGTGAGGTTGAGCCCGCCCATGCCGAGGCGGCGCGCCTCGGCGAGCGCCGCCGGCAGCGCGCGCGCGCCGACGCGGTAGCGGAGGTAGAGGTGGGGCAGGCCAACCGCCGCGAAGGCCGCGTTGTGCATCGCCGGCGACAGCGAGTGGTCGACCGGGTCGCCCAGGACCCCGAAGAGCTGTGCGCGGCGCCGGCTGCCCATCCTTTGCGATGCCTCGTACGGGCGGACGGCCCCCGACGGGGCCGCCGCGCCCTTCTCCTAGTTCGGCAGAGGCGGCCGCCGGCTTTAATCGGCGCCGAGCGCCGCCCGGGCGGCCGCCAGGCGGGCGATGGGGACCCGGAACGGGGAGCAGGAGACGTAGTCGAGGCCGAGCCGGTGGCAGAACTCGACCGAGGCCGGCTCGCCCCCGTGTTCCCCGCAGATGCCGATCTTGAGCTTCGCGGCGACCTTGCGCCCGCGCTCGACCGCGATCCGCATGAGCCCGCCGACACCCGCCTGGTCGAGCGACTCGAAGGGATCGCGGGGGTAGATCTCGAAGCGGTCGACGTACGGGAGGAGGAAGCGGCCCGCGTCGTCGCGCGAGACGCCGAGCGTCGTCTGGGTGAGGTCGTTGGTGCCGAAGGAGAAGAACTCCGCGGCAGCGGCGATCTCGTCGGCGGTGAGCGCGCCGCGCGGCACCTCGATCATCGTCCCCACGAGGTACTTGAGGCGCACGCCCCGCTCGCGCTGTACGTCCTCGGCCACGCGACGCACGACCTCGGCTTGGAGGCGCAGCTCCTTCACGTGGCCGACCAGGGGGATCATCACCTCGGGGGCGACCGGGATGCCTTCGCCCTTGACCGTGGCGGCGGCCTCGAAGATCGCGCGCGCCTGCATCTCGGTGATCTCGGGGTAGACGATGCCGAGGCGGCAGCCCCGGAAGCCGAGCATCGGGTTGAACTCGTGCAGCGCCTCGACCCGGGCGTGGACGCGCTCGACCGGGATGCCGAGCTCGCGCGCGAGTGCCGCCTGTCCCGCGGCGTCGTGCGGGAGGAACTCGTGCAGCGGCGGGTCGAGCGTGCGGATCGTCGTCGGCCGGCCGCGCATCGCGCGGAAGATGCCCTCGAAATCCGCGCGCTGGAGCGGCAGCAGCTTGGCGAGCGCCGCGCGCCGCTCCTCGACCGAGGCGGCGAGGATCATCTCGCGCATGGGCCCGATCTTGCCCTCGCCGAAGAACATGTGCTCGGTGCGGCAGAGCCCGACGCCCTCGGCGCCGAACGCGATCGCGTTGGCGCACTGCTCGGGGAGGTCGGCGTTGGCGCGGACGCCGAGCCGCCGGGCCGCGTCCGACCACTGCATGAGCCGCGCGTACATGCGGTAGACCGGCGCCTGCCGCGCCTCCAGGCTCCGCTCGACCAGCACGCGCACGACCTCGCTCGGCTCCGTGTCGATGTGGCCGAGGAACACCTCGCCGGTCGTGCCGTCGAGCGAGAGGTCGTCCCCGGCGCGCACGGGCGCGTCGCGGCCCGCCACGCGCATCTCCCCGGCGCGGTAGTCGATCTCGAGCGCCTCGCAGCCGGCGACGCAGACCTTGCCCATCTGCCGCGCGACCAGCGCCGCGTGGCTGGTCATACCGCCGCGGGCGGTGAGGATCCCCTCGGCCGCCGCCATGCCGCGGATGTCCTCCGGCGACGTCTCGATGCGCACCAGGATCACCTTCTCCCCGCGCGCGGCGCGCTCGGCGGCGTCTTCGGCGTGGAAGGCGATCTTCCCGGTCGCCGCCCCCGGGCCGGCGTTGAGCCCGCGCGCGAGCCGGCGGCCCTCGGCGACGGCGCGATCCTTCTCGGCCGGCCGGAAGGCGGGCCGCAGCAGCTGGTTCAGCTGCTCCGGCTCGACGCGGAGCAGCGCGTCGCGCGGTTTGATCAACCGCTCCTGCACCATGTCGAGCGCGATGCGGATCGCCGCCACCCCGGTGCGTTTGCCGACCCGGCACTGCAGCATGTAGAGCGTGCCGCGCTCGATGGTGAACTCGATGTCCATCATCTCGCGGTAGTGGCGCTCGAGCGTGTGCCGGATCTTGACGAGCTGCGCGTACACCTTGGGATTGGCGCGCGCGAGCTCGGCGATCTCGAGCGGCGTGCGGATGCCCGCCACCACGTCCTCGCCTTGCGCGTTCATCAGGAACTCGCCGTAGAAGCGGTTCTCGCCGGTGGCGGGATCGCGGGTGAAGGCGACGCCGGTGCCGGAGTCGGCGCTCAGGTTGCCGAACACCATCGACTGCACGTTCACCGCGGTGCCCCAGCTCTCGGGGATCCCGTTGAGCTTGCGGTAGACGATGGCCCGGTCGTTCATCCACGAGCCGAACACGGCGCCGATCGCGCCCCAGAGCTGCTCCTGGGGATCCTCGGGGAAGAGCACGCCGCGGCGCATCTTGATGAGCGCCTTGAACTCGCCGACGAGCTCGCGCAGCGCGTCCGCGTCGAGCTCGACGTCCTGGCGCACGCCGCGGGCCCGCTTCTTCTCCTCGAGCGCGACCTCGAAGGGGTCTTCCTCCTCTTTGCTCTCGGGCTTCAGGCCGAGCACGACGTCGCCGTACATCTGCACGAAGCGCCGGTAGGAGTCGTAGGCGAACCGCGGGTTGCCGGTCTTGCGGATGAGGCCCTGGACGGTCGCGTCGTTGAGGCCCAAGTTGAGGATCGTGTCCATCATGCCCGGCATCGAGGCGCGCGCGCCGGAGCGCACCGAGACCAGGAGGGGATCCTCGGGGTCGCCGAAGCGCCGCCCGACGGCCCGTTCGACTTGCGCGAGCGCCCCGGCCACGTCGCGGCGGAGCGCCGGGGGGTAGGTGCGGTCGTGCGAGTAGTAATAGGTGCAGACCTCGGTCGAGATCGTGAAGCCCGGGGGGACCGGCAGCCCGAGCCGGGCCATCTCGGCGAGGTTCGCCCCCTTGCCGCCGAGCAGGTCCTTCATGTCCGCGCGGCCGTCCTTGCGGCCGCCGCCGAAGGCGTAGATGTAACGCCGCGCGCGCGGGGTACGCCCGGCCTTCCGTCGTGGTCGCGCCATGGTCCTCGTCCTCGAATGCCTCAGCCGATGCGCGCGCGCAGCTCGCCGAGCAGGCGGTCCTCGGGGACGCGCACCTGGGTCATGGAGTCGCGGTCGCGGAGCGTGACCGTCCCGTCGCGGAGCGACTCGTGGTCGACGGTGATGCCGAAGGGCGTGCCCACCTCGTCCTGGCGGCGGTAGCGGCGGCCGATCGAGCCGGCCTGGTCGTAGTCGACGGCGAGGTGGCGCCGCAGGTCCTCGTAGATGCGCCGCGCGCGCTCCGGCTGGCCGTCCTTGCGCAGCAGCGGGAAGATCGCGGCCTTGCAGGGCGCGAGCTTCGGGTGCAGCCGCAGCACGCTGCGCGGCTCGCCCTCGGCTTCGTCCTCGTCGTAGGCGTCGACCAGGAAGGCGAGCGTCGAGCGATCGGCGCCCGCGGAAGGCTCGATCACGTAGGGAAGGTAGCGTTCGCGCCGCTCCTCGTCGAAGTAGGTGAGGTCCTTGCCGCTGTACTCGGCGTGGCGCCGCAGGTCGAAGTCGGTGCGGTTGGCGATCCCCTCGAGCTCGGACCAGCCGAAGGGGAACTCGTACTCGACGTCGGCGCAGCCCTTGGCGTAGTGCGCCAGCTCCCCAGCGCCGTGCGCGCGCAGCCGCAGCCGCTCGCGCCGGATGCCGAGGTCGAGGTACCAGCGCAGGCGCTCCTCCCGCCAGTAGTCGTACCACCGCTCGTCCTCACCCGGGCGCACGAAGAACTCGAGCTCCATCTGCTCGAATTCCCGCGTGCGGAAGAGGAAGTTGCCCGGGGTGATCTCGTTGCGGAACGACTTGCCGATCTGCGCGATGCCGAAAGGGAGCTTGAGCCGCGAGGTCTCGAGGACGTTGCGGAAGTTGACGAAGATCCCCTGCGCGGTCTCGGGCCGCAGGTAGGCGATGGCCGCCGTGTCCTCGACCGGCCCGACGTAGGTCTTGAACATCAGGTTGAATTGGCGCGCTTCGGTGAGCTCGCCGCCGCACGCGGGACAGCGTGCCCCCGCGACGTGATCGGCGCGGAAGCGTTGCTTGCAGCTCTTGCAGTCGACCAGCGGATCGCTGAACCCCGCCACGTGACCCGAGGCCTCCCACACGCGCGGGTGCATGATGATCGCCGAGTCGAGCCCGACGACGTCGTCGCGCTGGGTGACCACCGCGCGCCACCACGCCTCCTTCACGTTGCGCTTGAGCTCGACGCCGAGAGGGCCGTAGTCGAGGCTGGCGCCGAGGCCGCCGTAGATCTCGCTGCCCTGGAAGACGAACCCCCGCCGCTTGCAGAGGTTCACCACCTTCTCCATGGTGACGCCGGCCATCGCGGTGAAGGGGGCCGACCCTACCGGAGCACGCCCGTGGAATCAACGCGCGTGCGTGCGAGAAAGGCGCGCGCGCGCAGCGGTCCGGCGACCACGCGCGCGAGGAGGTGCTCGGCGACGCCGGCGGCCTCGACGAGTCCCGGCCCGCGCACGTCGGCGGCGGCGGCGAGCGGCCCCGCCGCCAGGCGCACGAGCACGCGCACCGTCGCCGGGCTCACCGGCCGCAGCGCTTCGCCCGGGCGCGCGCAGGCGCGGCAGACGAGGCCGGCGCGCTCGAGCGCCAGGTAGGTGGGGCCGCAGACGGTCGGCGCGGCGCACCCTCGGCACCGGTCGAGCGCCGGACCGTACCCGCTCGCCCGCAGGAGGTGCAGCTCGAAGGCGCGCAGCACGGGGTCGGGAGGAGCGCCGGCGTCGAGGAGGCCGAGCCCCTCGCGAACGAGCCCGTAGACCTCCGCGCCGGGCTCGCGCCCGAGCACCATGCGATCGGTCAGCTCGAGCAGGTAGGAGCCGGCCGCGAAGCGGTCGAGGTCGCGGGTGAAGCGGCGCAGCACCCCGAGCAGCTCGCTGCGCAGCAGGAAGGCCAGGTCCCCGCTCCCGCGCTGGCGGAATGCCACGCGCACGTGGACGAACGGCTCGAGCGTGCCGGCGAACCGCCGGCGCGAGTTCTTCGCCCCCTTGGCGATCCCGGTGAGCTTGCCGTGGTGCTCGGTGATGAACGTGACGATCCGGTCGGACTCGCCGTAGGGGCGGGCGTGGAGAACGAAGGCGGGGGTGACCAGCTCGGTCGGCACGGGCGGGTTCCACCCCCGCAGCTAGCACCGGCCTGTGGACGAGGCAACCTTGACAAACAGGGTTATGGCTCTTACCTGAGCGCCCGATCATGGACGAGCAAGGGGGCCCCACGGAGACCGACGAGCGTGCCGCGCGGATCGCGGCCCTCGAAGCCGAGCTCGCCGCTGCCCGCGAAGAGGCGCGCCAGAACCACGATCGCTGGCTGCGCGAGCGCGCCGACCTCGAGAACCTGAAGAAGCGGGCCGCCCGGGAGCGAGCCGAGGCGGAGCGCCTCGGCAACGAGAGCCTGATCCGCGACCTGCTGCCGGTGATGGACAACCTCGAGCGGGCGCTGCGGCACGCCGCGGGCGGCGGCGACGGCCGGCCGCTGGTCGAGGGCATCGGCCTGGTGCTGCGTGCGCTGCGCGACGTGCTCGAGCGGCACGGTCTCCGGCGCGTCGAGGCCGGAGGCGCCGTCTTCGACCCGGCGCACCACGAGGCCGTCGCCCACGTCGAGAGCGCCGAGCACCCGCCCAACGTGGTCATGGAGGAGCATCAGCCGGGATACCGCCTCCATGACCGGCTGTTGCGTCCGGCGCTGGTCACCGTCGCCAAAGCGCCTGCGGGGGCCGACGACAAGACGGGCGGGAGCAAGCCCTGAGCGGCTTGCCAACCCGGGGGGGCGTGATTAAAGCGCCCGGAAGGAGACACCTGCGATGGCCAAGGTAGTCGGAATCGATCTCGGCACCACGAACTCGTGCGTCGCCGTGCTGGAAGGGGGCGACCCCGTCGTCATCACCAACGCCGAAGGCAGCCGCATCACCCCCTCGGTCGTGGCGTTCACGGACAGCGGGGAGCGGCTCGTCGGGCAGATCGCGCGCCGCCAGGCGATCACCAACCCGGAGAACACGATCTTCGCCATCAAGCGTCTGATCGGGCGCCGCTTCGACGACCCCGAGGTGCAGAAGGCGATGAAGGTCTCGCCCTACAAGATCGTGCGGGCCGAGAACGGCGACGCCTGGGTCGAGATCCGCGGCAAGAAGTACAGCCCTGCGGAGATCTCGGCGTTCATCCTCCAGAAGATGAAGCAGACCGCGGAGGACCACCTCGGCGAGAAGATCAGTGAGGTGGTGATCACGGTGCCCGCGTACTTCAACGACAGCCAGCGCCAGGCCACCAAGGACGCGGGCAAGATCGCCGGCCTCAACGTGCTGCGCATCATCAACGAGCCGACCGCGGCCTCGCTCGCCTACGGTCTCGACAAGAAGAAGGACGAGAAGATCGCCGTTTTCGACCTGGGCGGCGGCACCTTCGACATCTCGATCCTCGAGATCGGCGACGGCGTCTTCGAGGTGAAGGCGACCAACGGCGACACGTTCCTCGGCGGCGAGGACTTCGACCAGCGCGTGATCGACTACCTCGCCGACGAGTTCAAGAAGGACCAGGGGATCGACCTGCGCAAGGACCGGATGGCGCTCCAGCGGCTCAAGGAGGCCGCGGAGAAGGCCAAGTGCGAGCTGTCGACGGCGATGGAGACCGACATCAACCTCCCGTTCGTCACCGCCGACGCGAGCGGGCCGAAGCACCTCAACATGAAGCTCTCGCGTGCGAAGCTCGAGGCGCTGTGCGCCGACCTCCTCGACCGGTTGGAGGCCCCGTGCGTGACCGCGCTCAAGGACGCCGGGCTCGGCACCAAGGACATCGACGAGGTGGTGCTGGTCGGCGGCATGACCCGCATGCCCGCCGTGCAGGCGCGCGTGAAGAAGCTCTTCGGCAGGGAGCCGCACAAGGGCGTCAACCCCGACGAGGTGGTTGCGGTCGGCGCCGCGATCCAGGCGGCCGTGCTCAAGGGCGAGGTGAAGGACGTCCTGCTGCTCGACGTGACGCCGCTCTCGCTCGGCATCGAGACGCTCGGCGGCGTGTTCACCAAGCTGATCGAGAAGAACACGACGATCCCGACGCGCAAGAGCCAGGTGTTCTCGACCGCGGCCGACAACCAGTCGGCGGTCACCATCCGCGTGTTCCAGGGCGAGCGCGAGATGGCGGCCGACAACAAGCTGCTCGGCCAGTTCGACCTGGTCGGTATCCCGCCCGCGCCGCGGGGCGTGCCGCAGGTCGAGGTGACGTTCGACATCGACGCCAACGGCATCGTGCACGTGGGCGCCAAGGATCTCGGCACCGGCAAGGAGCAGTCGATCCAGATCACCGCGTCGAGCGGCCTCTCGAAGGAGGAGATCGACAAGATGGTCCGGGACGCGGCCGCGCACGCCGAGGAGGACCGCCGCAAGCGCGAGCTGGTCGACGCCCGCAACCAGCTCGACGGGCTCGTCTACCAGACCGAGAAGACGCTCGCCGAGCACGGCGCCGAGCTCGACGCCGCGACCAAGGGCGGCATCGAGAGCGCGCTCGCCGACGCCAAGAAGGCGCTCGAGTCGCAGGACGTCGCCCAGGTGCGGGGCGCGGCCGACGCGCTCGGCCGCGCTTCGCACAAGCTCGCCGAGGCGATGTACGCCAAGGCGGCGAAGGCGCCCGGGGGCGCGCCGCCGCCGGGAGACGGGGCGGGGCCGACGGCGGACAAAGGGAAGGAGGACGTCGTCGAGGCGGAGTTCGAGGAGGTCAAGGAGTAGGACGCGCCCGCCGGAGTTGCGCGCGGCGGGACGCAGGGAGTAGGAGGGGCCCTCTCCCCGGATGAAGCGCGACTACTACGAGCTGCTGGGCGTCTCCCGCACCGCAACCGACGAGGAGATCAAGAAGGCGTATCGCAAGCTCGCGCTCAAGTGGCACCCGGACAAGAATCCCGAGGCCCGGCGCGAGGCCGAGGAGCGCTTCAAGGAGATCAGCGAGGCCTACCAGGTGCTCTCGGATCCGGAGCGGCGCGCGCAGTACGACCGCTTCGGGCACGCGGCCTTCGAGCCGGGCGGCGTCGGCGCCGGCTTCGACTTCGCCACCGGATTCGAGGACATTATCGGCGACCTCTTCGGCGACTTCTTCGGCACCGGCCGGACGCGCACGGGCCGGGGCCGCGCGCGCCGGGGCCAGGACCTGCAGTACCGCCTCGAGCTGAGCTTCGAGGAGGCGGCCCGGGGATGCGAGCGCACCATCTCGTTGCCGCGGCTCGCGCCCTGCGAGCAGTGCGGCGGCAAGGGGACCAAGCCGGGCACCGCGCCGCGCGCCTGCCCGCAGTGCCGCGGCAGCGGCCAGATCCGCTTCCAGCAGGGCTTCTTCTCGATCGCCAAGACGTGCGGCAACTGCGGCGGCCAGGGCACGATCATCACCGACCCGTGTCCCGCCTGCGACGGCGCCGGCGCCTCGCACCGCACGTACACCGTGAGCATCAAGGTGCCCGCCGGCGTCGACACGGGCTCGCGTCTCAAGCTCCGCGGCGAGGGCGAGGCCGGATCGCCCGGCGCTCCGCCGGGCGACCTCTACGTGCTCGTGGAGGTGCGCGAGCACCCGATCTTCGTGCGCGAGGGCACGGACGTGATCTGCGAGGTCCCGGTGAGCTTCACGCAGGCCGCGCTCGGCACCGAGATCGAGGTGCCGACGCTCGACGGCACGGCGCGCGTGAAGGTGCCCGCGGGCACGCAGTCCGGGCACGTCATCCGGCTCAAGGGCAAAGGGATCGCCGAGCTGGGCGGCTACGGGCGCGGTGACCAGGTCGTGCGCGTCGTGGTCGAAACGCCGAGGAAAGTCTCGGCCCGCCAGCGGGAGCTGCTCGAGGAGTTCGCGCGACTCTCCGGCGAGGAGGTGCATCCCCTCTCGAAGAGCTTCTTCGAGAAGGTGAAGGCGATGCTCGGGTAGGCGCAGGGTGCGCCGGCTCGGCGACGTGGGCGAGCAGGCCTGGATCGCCCGGCTCACCCGCCGGCTCGCTCGGGAAGCCCGAGCCGATCCGCGCGTGCTCCTCGGCCCCGGTGACGACGCGGCCGCGGTGCGGCCCGGTCGTCACCCGCTCGTGCTCACCACCGACACGCTGGTCGAGGGCGTCCACTTCCGGCGGGGCTGGGCGTCGGCCGGCGCGCTCGGCCGCCGCGCCTTCGCCGTGAACGCGAGCGACGTGGCGGCGATGGGCGGGCGGCCCGCCTTCGCGTTGCTCGCGCTCGAGGCGCCCGGTCGCCTGCCGGTGGCGGAGCTCGACGCGCTGGTCACCGGGGTCGAGGCGGCTGCCCGCGCCGCCGGGGCGCGGCTGGTGGGTGGCAACCTGAGCGCGGCGCCGCGCCTGGCGGTCACGCTCGCGCTCGTCGGCACGGTGCCCGGCCGGCTCGTCACGCGTGCCGGCGCGCGGCCGGGCGATCGGTTGTGGGTGACGGGCGCGCTCGGCGGCGCCGGCCTCGCGGTGCGCCGCGAGCGGCTCGCGGCCGCGCCCCTGCGCGTGGCCGCCGGTGTGCTCCTCGCGCGCGTCGCGCACGCCATGATCGACGTGAGCGACGGGCTGGTGCAGGACCTGGGGCATGTGTGTCGCGCGAGCGGGGTGGCCGCGGAGGTCTCACTCGCGCGCCTGCCCCTCGCCCCCGCGGTGCGCCGCGCGCTCGGCCCACGCGCCCCGGCCTTCGCGGCCGCGGCCGGCGAGGACTACGAGCTGCTCGCCGCGGTGCCGCCCGCGCGCGAGCGTGCTCTCGCGCGGCTGCGCGCCCGGCTCGGCTGCCCCCTCACGTGCGTCGGCCGTGTCGTCGCCGGCCGACCGGCCGTGCGCCTGCTCGACGCCCGGGGCGGGCGCGTCCACCTGCGCCGCGGGGGGTTTGACCACTTCGCCAGGCATGATTGAGTCGGGTCGCGAGGGCGACTGATGGATCGGCAGCAGCTCGCGGCGTTGCTCGCCGCGGTCCAGAGCGGCGCCTGCTCCGTCGAGGAGGCGCTGGCACGGCTGCGGGCGCTCCCCTACGAGGATCTGGGGTTCGCGCGCGTCGACCACCACCGCGGGCTGCGCAACGGCTTTCCCGAGGTCGTGCTCGGCGAGGGCAAGGCGCTCGAGCACCTGGTCGCGATCGCCGAACGGCTTGCGGCGACGGGCGGCAACGTGCTCGTGACGCGGCTCGCGCCCGAGCCGGCCGCCGAGCTCGTGCGGGCCGTCCCGGGCTTCGAGTACCATCGCCTGCCCCGGCTCGCCGTCCGCCGTGCGCAGCCGGTCGAGCCCGCCGGCCGCGGGCCCGTGCTGGTGGTGTCGGCGGGCACCGCCGACCTGCCGGTCGCGGAGGAGGCGGCGATCAGCGCGGAGCTCATGGGCAACGCGGTCGAGCGCCTCTACGACGTCGGCGTAGCCGGCCTCCATCGCCTGCTCGACGCGCGCGAGCGGTTGTGGGCGGCCGCGGTGCTGATCGTGGTCGCCGGGATGGAGGGGGCGCTTCCGAGCGTCGTCGGGGGGCTCGTCGAGAGCCCGGTGGTCGCGGTGCCGACGAGCGTCGGGTACGGCACGAGCTTCGGCGGACTGGCGGCGCTGCTCGGCATGCTCAACACCTGCGCCGCCGGCGTTGTCGTCGTCAACGTCGACAACGGCTTCGGCGCGGCGGCCGCGGCGAGCCGGATCAACCGGCGGCAGGCGTGATGGCGGACCTCACGTCGGGGCGGGCGCGGCGCATGCTGTCGGTCGGGCGGCTCACCACCTCGGTCGGCGGCAGCTACCTCTGGCAGGCGCTCAAGCGACCCTTCCAGTCGACCTCCCGGGCCGACCGCGCGCTGCTCGAAGCCCACGTGCGCAACGCCCAGCGGATCGTGTCGCGGTCGAAGGAGCTGCGCGGCGCCTTCATGAAGCTCACCCAGCTCTTGAGCATGCGCGGCGATCTCTTTCCCGCCGAGGCGCTCGAGGTCCTGTCGATCGTCCAGTCGTCGGTGCCGCCGCTGCCCTATGCGCGCGTGCGCGAGGTGATCGCCGCCGAGCTCGGCGGTCCACCGGAGACGCGCTTTCGCCGGTTCGAGCCCGAGGCGTTCGCCGCCGCGTCGCTCGGGCAGGTGCATCGCGCGGAGACCCGCGGCGGAGACCCGGTGGCGGTGAAGGTGCAGTACCCGGGCGTCGCCGACACGGTCGAGCAGGACCTGAAGAACGTGCGGGCGCTGCTGCGCGTGCTCGCCGGCATCGCGCGCGACGTCATGCGCCAGGATGTCGACGTCGAGGCGGTCGCCGCCGAGCTCGAGGCGCGGCTCCACGAGGAGCTCGACTACCGCCACGAGGCGTGCAACCTGGCGCTCTTCGGCCGCCTGCTCGCCGACGACCCGGAGGTGGTGATCCCGCGCGTGTACCCGCGGCTGAGCACGCGCCGCGTGCTCACGATGGGCTACGCCGACGGCTATCCGCTGCAGGACATCCTCGCGCCCGGCGTCGAGCAGACGCTCAAGGACTGGGTGGCGGTCAAGCTCTTCCGCCTGCTCTGGCGGCAGCTCCTCGAGTTCGGGGCGCTGCACGCCGATCCGCATCCCGGCAACTACCGCGTCACCCACCATCCCCGGCTGGTGATCCTCGACTTCGGCTCGGTGCGCATCTTCGAGCCGGCGATCCGCCGCGCCTATCTCCGGCTCGCGCGCGGGCTCCTCGCCCGCGACGACGCGGAGATCGGCGCCGCGTGCGTGGCACTCGGCTTCGTGCACGGGGATCCGGCGCCGCTGGTCGCGATCATGCACATCGTGTGCGAGCCGCTCGAGCGCGACGAGCGTTACGACCCGCGCGACTACGACCTCGTCGCGCGGGGCGAGCAGGTGGCGCACGTGGCGCTCGCGCACCGCGTCTTCCGCACGCCCGGGCACCACGTCTTCCTGGTGCGCGCGTTGATGGGCCTCGACGGCTACTTGAAGGCGCTCGGCACCGTGCGCAACTGGCACCGCATCTTCCGCGACGTCGTCGCCGCCGTGCCCGCTGACCAGGAGGGAGAGGCATGAAGCAGTGGTTCGCGCTGTCGGCCATCGGACGCGACCGGCCCGGCATCGTCGCCGACCTCGCCGAGCTGATCTACGAGTGCGACTGCAACCTCGAGGACTCGAGCATGACGATCCTCGGCTCGGAGTTCGCGGTGCTGCTCCTCTGCTCGGGTGAGGGCCCGAATCTCACCGAGCGGCTGTCGGCGGGCTGCAAGCGCCTCGAGTGGGAGAAGCGCATCACGGTGTTCTTCCGCCCGCTCGAGGAGGCGCCGGCCGCCCCGCCGGTCCGCGGGGCGGCGCTCGAGTGCACGGTCACCGGGGTCGACAAGGCCGGCATCGTGGCGCGCGTCGCGCGCACGCTCGCCGACCACGGCGTGAACATCGAGGAGCTGCGCACGGAGTCGCGCCCCGAGCCCGAGTCGGGCACGCCGATCTACACCATGCGCATCCGGATGACGGGGCCGCCCGACCTCGACCGCGGGGCGCTCCAGGCCCGCCTCGAGCGGGTGGCGGCGTCCCTGCGCGTCGACCTCGTGCTGGGCGAGCGCCCCGAGCCGTGAGGCACGGCCCCATCACCAAGCCTGGGGGGCGTCGCGGAGCCCGGCGGGGGTGAAGAGGGCGGGGGACAGGTCCGGCGCCTCGTGCCAGGCGAGCGTGAGCGTCGTCGTGCTCGCGGCGGCGAAGTCCTCGAACGTGATCGTTCCCGGTCTCCGGTGGCCGGCGACCGTGGTCGGGTCGGCGTCGCGGCGCATCCGCACCAGGTTCCCGATCGTGTCGCGGTAGTATTGGGTCCTCACGACCACCCCGCCGTCGGGCTCGATGGTGTAGACGAGCAGAACCCAGGGCGAGGCGACTGCGGGCGCCCCGGTGACCATCACGCCCATGGGGCCCTCGTCGCTGATCTGCGGGACGCGCAGCGGCAGCATTCCGAAGGTGAGCAGGTCGGCGATCCCGACGTCGGTGCCGGCGAGCGTCGCGCCCGCCGGCGCGCGCCGCGTGCGCCCGCCGGCGCGCAGCACGACCCGCCCGCGGCGGGCGAGCGCGCGGACGTCCCCGGCCTCGAGGACGACGGCATCGCGTCGGCCGGCGAGCACCGCGGCGAGCGGCGCCCCGCGTGGCGGCACGATGCGCACCTCGGCGCGCGCCGGCGTCGGAAAGCGCGCCGCAGCGGCGACCTCGCCGAGCAACGCGGCGAGGTCGGTCGCGCCGGCGGGCCGGGCCGCGAGCCCGACGGCGAGCAGCAGGCCCACGTTGCCGAGGCGGCGCACGCTCCGGATAATCGCGCCGCCGCGCGCGCTGTCAACCCGCGGGCGGGAGGAGGATGCCGATGGGGTCCAGGCGCTTCGCGCGCGTGCTCGTCGCGCTCGCGCTCGCCGAGAGCGCGTGGCTCGCCTATCCGTGGCTGCGCGGCGTCGTGCTCGGCCTCGAAGAGACGCCCGCCGCGCGCGGCGAGCGGCTGGCGGCGTCGCTCGGCTGCTTCGCCTGCCACGGGCCCGCGGGCGGCGGCGGCACGCACAACCCCGGCAGCCAGGAGGGCACGGTGCCGGCGTTCACCGAGCAGACCCAGATGATGTACGTGAAGAATCCGGAGGACCTGCGCGAGTACGTCCTCGACGGCGCCCCGAAGCGCAAGCGCGAGGATCCGGACTACCGGGCGCAGGTGGAGCAGGCGGCGCTGCGCATGCCCGCCTACCGCGGGCGCATCTCGAGCCGCCAGCTCGAGGACCTGGTCACCTACCTGCGGGCGACCTCCGGCCAGGTGCTCCCCGACGCGAAGCTCGCGGCCCGGGGCGCGGACGTCGCCCTCGAGCTGAGCTGCTTCGCGTGCCACGGACCACTCGGCGCGGGCGGGGTTCCCAACCCGGGATCGTTCAAAGGCTACGTCCCCGCGTTCTGGGGGGGCGACTTCGACGACCTCGTGCGCGACGACGACGAGCTGCGGCGGTGGATCGCCGAGGGGAAGATCGACCGCATCGCCGAGCACCCCATCGGGCGGATCTTCTTCCGCCGCCAGATGATCAAGATGCCGGCGTACGGCCGGTTCCGTTCCGCCGAGGACGTCGACGCGCTGGTCGCCTACGTCCGCTGGATCCGTGCCGGGAGCTGGCGGCCGCTCGCGCGGTGAGACGCCGTCAGTCGGCCTTGCTCACGTTCGCGGCCTGCAGGCCTTTCGGGCCCTGGGTGACTTCGAACTGCACGCGCTGCCCCTGCTCGAGCGTGCGGAAGCCGGAGCCGCCGATGGCGGAGTAGTGCACGAACACGTCCTCGCCCTCGTCGGTCGTGATGAAGCCGTAACCCTTCTGGCTGTTGAACCACTTCACCTTGCCTGAAGCCACTGGTCACTCCTTGGAGGATGCAGCTGAATGCAGCGGGCGCGTCGATAGCACAGCGCCGCGAGGGAAGGCAACACGAATCCGTCGCGTGTGCCGGCGAGTGTCTTGCAAAGGTCACGCCCCTTTCATACATGAGGTCGTCATGTCGGCCGTCGCGGAGCGTGCGCCTGCATCGAGCGCGCCGCCGCGGCGCCCGCGCAGCGTCGCCCGGGGCACGGTGCGTCCCTCATGGGGCGACCGGCTCGAGTACCTGGGCCTGCGGATGGCTGCCGGCGTGCTGGGGGCGCTGCCGCTGTGGCTGGCGCTCCGTATCGGCGAGCTGGGGGCGCTCGTCGCCTGGCTGGTCGACCGGCCGCACCGCCGCGTCGGCATGCGCAACCTGGCCCTCGCCTTTCCCGAGCGGCCGCTCGCCGCGCGCCGGCGGATCCTCCGGCGGTCGTTCTTGAACCTCGGGCGGATGGCCGCGGAGCTGGCACACTTCCCGCGACTCACCCCCGGGCGCGTGGCATCGATGGTCCGCTTTGCCGACGAGGACCACTGGCGGCGCACGATGGGCGAAGAGCGGAGCACGGGGCGGCTCGTGCTGAGCGGCCACTTCGGCAACTGGGAGCTGCTCGTCTTCGCCAACGGGATGCGCGGCTATCCGGTGTCGCTGGTGCACCGCGGGATCGCCAACCCGCTCGTCGACCGCTGGCTGAACCGCCTGCGGGCGCGCGCGGGCACCCGGCTCATCCGCAAGCACGACGCCGCGCGGGACGTGCTCCGCGCGCTGCGTGCGCGCGAGCTGCTGGTCCTGCCCTTCGACCAGAACTCGACGCGCGGGCTCGGCGTGTTCGTCGACTTTTTCGGGGTGCCGGCGAGCACCAACGCCGGGCTGGCGCGCATCGCGCTGCGGACCGGAGCACCGGTGCTGCCGGTGTTCCTCGTGCGCGAGGGCCGCAGCGCGCGGCACGTCGCGCACCTGCTGCCCGCCGTCCACGTCGAGCGCCGCGGCGACCTCGAGGCGGACGTGCGCGAGGCGACGCGCCGCTTCTCCGCGCTGTTCGAGGAGATGGTGCGCCGGTACCCCGAGCAGTGGCTGTGGATGCACAAGCGCTGGAAGACGCGGCCCGAGGGCGAGCCGCGCCTGTACTGATGACGGGGCGGGGCCGCAAGCGGGCGCGGAAGCCTCGGACGGAACGCCCGACGCGGGCGGCGCCGAAGGCGGCGCGGGCCGCGCGGGCGCTCGAGCGACGGCTCGCCCGGCTCGATGCCGAGCGCGCGGCCGAGCAGGCGCGCCAGGCCCGGCAGCTCGCGCGCGTCAAGCGTGCCGCCGACCGGCGGTTGGCCGCGATGGTGGCCGAGATCGCGGCGCTCCGCCATCACGAGGCGCGCGTCGGAGCGCTCGAGCGCCTGCTCGCCGAGCGCGAGGCGGCGCTCGGTGCGGAGCGGGCGCGCGTGGCCGAGCTGGAGGCGCTACTCGCCGCCGCGGGGCCCGAGGTTTCGAGGGAGCACGGAAGCGATGGGCAAGATTCGCGTTCTCCTGGTGGATGACCACACGGTCGTCCGCCAGGGCCTGCGCCGGATCCTCGAGTCCGACGACGAGATCGAGATCGTCGGCGAGTCGGGGGACGGGCGGTCGGCGGTGGAGCTGGCGCAGCGGCTGCGCCCTCACGTGGTGGTGATGGACATCGCGCTCCCCGAGCTCAACGGCATCGAGGCGACGCGTCAGATCACCAAGCGCGTCGAAGGGGTGCGCGTGCTCGTGCTCACGATGCACGCCGACGACGTCTACGTTCGCCAGAGCCTCAAGGCGGGCGCGCGCGGCTACCTGCTCAAGGATTCCGAGGACCTCGATCTGCTCAAGGCGGTCAAGGTGATCGGGCGGGGCGGCACGTTCTTCAGCCCCGCGGTCTCCAAGGTGCTCCTCGAGGGCTACTTGGGCGACGCCGGCGGGCGGGAGATCGAGGACGATCTGGCGCTGCTCACCGACCGGGAGCGGGAGGTCCTCCAGCTCATCGCCGAGGGCCGCACCAACAAGGAGGTCGCCGCGGTCCTCTCGGTGAGCATCAACACGGTCGAGACCCACCGCAAGCACATCATGGAGAAGCTCGACCTCCACAACACCGCCGAGCTGGTCCGCTTCGCGATCCGCAAGCGCCTGGTGAGCTGAGCGCCGCGCGTCCGGTTGACGCGGATCGGGCGATCGCTCTAATCAAGACGGCGGTGAAGACGGCGCTCGAGAAGGCGCGGGAGGCGCCCGGGTCCACCAAGGCGCGGATCCTCGCCGCCGCGGAGGAGGCGTTCGCCGCCAAGGGCTTCGAGGGCGCGTCGACCCGCGAGATCGCCACCCGCGCGGGCGTCAACATCTCGAGCCTGCACTACCACTGGGAGTCGAAGGAGACGCTCTACGTCGCGGTCTTCCGCAACGTCTTCGACGGCATCCGCCGGCTCCTCGAGGAGACGCTGCCGCCGCTGCTCGCCGCCCACCGCGAGCCCGACACGGTGATCGAGCTGGCCGTCGGGCGGCTCTTCGACTTCTTCGCCGAGAGCCCGAACGTGCCGAAGCTCCTCATGCGTCGGATCATCGAGAACGACGACACGGAGCTCGGCATCGAGCGCGAGGTGCTCGCGCCGGCGTGGGCCGAGTTCTCCGCCTGGCTCGGGCGGCTCGGGGGGCGCGCACGCGTCTCCGACGTCGAGTCGCGCATGTTCATGCTGACCGTCCACACGGTGCTGCTGGTCTACCTGCTCGACAGCCGACCGTACCGCAACCTGCTGGGGGGCAGCGTGCGCAGCGAGCCGCTCGCCGGCCAGCTCCGCCAGCACGTCATCCGCATCGTCCGCCAGCTGCTCGCCTGAGGTCCTGTCATGCATGCGTTCGTCACCGCGTCCTTCGAGCCGGCCTGCAAGGCCCGCCTCGAGCGGCTCATGCCCGTCGTCCACGAGGATTGGAAGGTCCGCCAGTCGATCTACTTCGACGGCGCCGAGTTCGCGCGCAAGATCAACCAAGTCGGCGCCGACGTGCTCGTGGTCGAGGCCGACCTCGTCCACGCCGAGGTGCTCGAGGCCTGCCCGCTCAAGCTGATTGGCTGCTGCCGCGGCGATCCCGTCAACGTCGACCTCGACCTGGCCACGCGCAAGGGAATCCCCGTCTTCCACGCCCCGGGGCGCAACGCCGACGCGGTCGCCGACCTGACGCTCGCCTTCATGCTGATGCTGCTGCGGCACCTGCCCGCGGTCCACGACACGTACCGCGGCGACGGCGCGCGCGTGGAGCGGGCGAGCGACTACCTCGAGCTCTACACGCGCTTCACCGGCCGCGAGCTGAACGGTCTCACGGTCGGGCTGGTCGGCCTGGGCGCGGTCGGCCGGGAGGTCGCCGCCCGGCTCGCCGCCTTCCGCGCGCGCGTCCTCGCCTACGACCCGTACGTCGAGGCGCCGCCCCCGGGCGTGACGCTCACCGCCCTCGACGACCTGCTGCGCAGCGCCGATCTGGTCTCGCTGCACGCCCCGGTGACCGCCGAGACCCAGGGGCTCCTCTCGCGCGCGCGGCTCGCGCTGCTCAAGCCGACGGCGCTGTTCGTCAACACCGCGCGTGCCGCGCTCACCGACGAGGACGCGCTCTACGAGATGCTCGCCGCCGGCCGGCTCGCGGGCGCCGCGCTCGACGTGCTGCGCGACGAGCCGCTGCAGCCCGGCAACCGGTTCCTCGCGCTGCCGACCGTCATCTGCACGCCGCACATCGGCGGCGCGACCGTGGACGTGACCCGCCACCAGAGCGAGATCATCGTCGACGCCATCGAGCGGCATCTGCGCGGCGAGCGGCCGCGGTGGGTCGCCAATCCCGCGGTCTTCGACGCGAAGGGCTGAGCGTCCGTGGACTGCCTGGTGACGCTCGACGCGGGGACCGGCTCGGGTCGCTGCGTGGTCTTCGATGCGGGCGGCGAGCCGCTGGCGTCGGCCCAGGAGCCCTTCCACTACGGGTTCTTCACCGACCCCGACATCCCGTTCGTCCGCGGCTTCGATCTCGACGCCGCGGCCTTCTGGCAGGCGCTCGCCCGCTGCAGCCGGACGGCGCTGGCCGCGTTGCCGCCCGCCGCGCGCATCCGCGGCGTGATCGCCACCGCGCAGCGCGAAGGCTGCGTGTTCCTCGACGCCGCCGGCGAGGTGCTCTACGCCGGCCCGAACCTCGACGCGCGGGCGGCTGCCGAGGGGATGGAGGTGATGGAGAAGCTCGGCGCGCGACTGCACCGGATCACCGGGCACGCGCCGCCGTACATCTTCGCGCTCGCGCGCTACGGCTGGTTCCGCAAGCGCCACGACGCCACGCGGATCGCAACCGTGCTCATGCTCAACGACTGGATCACGTACCGGCTCTCCGGCGAGCGCGGGGCCGAGCCCTCGAACGCCAGCGAGTCGATGCTCTACGACGTGTCGCGACGCGCGTGGTCCGACGAGATCTTGGGCGCCCTGGACGTCCCCCGGGAGATTCTGCCGACGCTGCGCGAGGCGGGCGCGCGCGTGGGCGGGGTGACGGCGGCGGCCGCCGCCGCCACGGGAATTCCGGAGGGCACGCCGGTGTTCGTCGGCGGCGCCGACACGGAGAGCGCGCTGCTCGGCTCGGGCGTGGCCGAGGAGTGGCAGACCGGCGCCGTGCTCGGCACGACCACCCCCGTGCAGATGGTGACGGCGCGGCCGATCATCGACCCTGCCGGCAACCTCTGGACGAGCTGCCACGTCGTGCCCGGGCGCTGGGTGCTCGAGAGCAACGCGGGCGACACCGGCGGGGCGTACCGCTGGCTGCTCGAGCTGTTCTTCGGCGCGAGCGACGCCGGCGCGCACGCCGCGGCGGAGGCGGCGATGGCGGCGTCCCCGGACGGGGACCGGCCGGTGGTGAGCCACCTCGGCCCGGCGGTGTTCAACCTCGGCAACATGAATCCGTTCCAGCCCGCGGGTCTCCTCTTCCGCTTTCCCCTGCTCCACGTCGACCGGCCGCAGCGCGGGGCGATTTTGCGCAGCTTCGTCGACAACGTCGCATTCGCCGTCCGCGGGAACTGCGAGCAGATCACTGCCGTCGCCGGCCGCCCGATCGACGCGCTGCACGTGAGCGGAGGGCTCACCCGCAGCCCGACGCTGCTCGGCGCCCTCGCCGCGGCCGTCGGCGTGCCGGTCGACGCCGCGGTCGTTCCCGAGAGCGCGAGCCTCGGCTCCGCGATCCTGGGGGCGGTCGGCGCCGGCGTGCACCCGACGCTCGGCGCCGCGATCGCGGCGATGACGCGCAGCCGCCGCGTCGACCCCGGCCCGGCCGCGCGGCCCGCGGTCGAGGAGCGCTACGGGAAGTGGCGCCAGGTCTACGAGACGCTGCGCACGTGGACGCTGTGAGATGATCCGCGGGGTGCTCTTCGACCTCGACGGCACGCTCGCCGATACGGAGCGGCTCCAGTGGGAGGCGTACCGTCGCGTGCTGCGTGAGCTCGGGGTCGACGTGGGCCTCGAGGAGTACCGCCGGCGCTGGATCGCGGTGGAGGGGGGGCCCGAGTGGGTGTGCGCGCGCCATGCGCTGCCGATCTCGCCCGCCGAGCTGCGCGCGCGCAAGGCGGCCGTGTACCGCGAGCTGATCGCGGCGGGGGTCCGTCCGATCCCCGGCGCCCGGGCCGCGCTCGAGCGCCTGCGCCCGGCGCATCGGCTCGCGCTCGCCACCAACACCGTGCGCGCCGAGGTCGACGTGATCCTCGGGCACCTCGGGATCGCGCCGCTGCTCGACGCGACCGTGGCCCGCGAGGACTACGTGCGGCCGAAGCCCGCGCCCGACGCCTACCTGGCGGGGGCGGCCGCGCTCGGGCTCGCCGCGCGCGAGTGCGTGGTGGTCGAGGACACGCAGCGCGGCGTGCAGGCCGGGCGCGCGGCCGGCATGGCCGTGGTCGCGGTGCCGAGCGACCTCACCTTCGACAACGACTTCAGCGGGGCGGCCCGCCGGCTCGCAAGCCTCGACGAGCTCACGCCCGCGGTCCTCGCCGCACTGGCGGCGGACGCCTCGTAGGCCGTGAGCGCCGCCGCGATGATCGAGGTGCGCGACCTCACCAAGCGCTTCGGGGGCGTCGAGGCGCTGGGTGGAATCTCGTTCACGGTGCGGGCGGGCGAGGTCGTCGGCTTCCTCGGCCCCAACGGCGCCGGCAAGACGACCACGCTGCGTATCCTCGCCGGCGTCTTCCCGCCCTCGAGCGGCGTGGTGCGCATCGCGGGGCGCGATCCGCTCGTGGAGCCGCTCGCCTGCCGGCGGGCGGTCGGCTACTTCCCCGAGTACGCCCCGTTCTATCCCGAGCTGGGCGTCGCCGAGTACCTGGGTTTCGTGGCGCGCCTCAAGCGCATCCCGCGGGCGCGGCGGCGCAGCGAGGTTGCGCGCGTGCTCGCGGCCTGCGGGCTCGAGGACGTGGCGCGGCGGCGCGTGGGCACGCTCTCGAAGGGCTACCGCCAGCGCGTCGGGCTCGCCCAGGCGCTCTGCGGCGATCCGCCGATCCTCGTCCTCGACGAGCCCACGATCGGCCTCGACCCCGGGCAGGTGGACGAGATCCGCGCGCTGATCGGCGGCCTGCGCGGCGAGCGCACCGTGCTCTTCTCGAGCCACATCCTCTCCGAGGTGGAGCGGCTCTGCGAGCGGGTGATCGTGATCGCCCGCGGGCGGCTCGCGGGCGAGGGGACACCGGCGGAGCTCGGCGAGCGGCTCGCCGGCGCGCAGCGCGTGTGGCTCCGCGTCGACGCGCCCGCGGGGGCGGCCGCGGCGGCGCTGCGGGCGCTCGCGACGGTGCACGGGGTCGTGCCCGCCGACGGCGGCTTCCACGTCGAGGGCGCGGGCCCGGACCTCGCGCGCACGGTCGGCGAGGCGATGCGCGCCGGCGGCTGGGCGGTGCTCGAGCTGTCGCGGGAGACCCTCGACCTCGAGGAGGTCTTCCGCCGCCTGGTGACCACGCGGTGATCGCGCTTCTGCGCAAGGAGCTGGCGCTCTACTTCACCTCGCCGCTGTTCTACGCGCTCGCCGCGGTGTTCCTCGCGCTCGGCGGATGGTTCTTCTACACGAACCTGAGCTTCTACGTGCTGATGGGCGGCATGAACCTCCCGCTCGGCTTCTGGCAGTTCCAGTTCTTCGACCTCCGCCAGCTCCTGCTCGTGCTCGTCCCGCTGCTCACGATGCGCCTGTTCGCCGAGGAGCGGAAGCTCGGCACGCTCGAGCTGCTGTGGACGTATCCGCTGCGCGACGTGGAGATCATCGCGGGCAAGTTCCTCGCGTGCCTCACGGTCGTGGGCGCGCTGCTGCTCGGGACCGGCCTCCATCCGCTCCTGGTGGCGCCGCACCAGGCGGTGGCGCTCGGGCCGCTCGCCGCCGGCTACCTCGGCCTCGCGCTGCTCGGGGCGGCGTGCGTCGCCTGCGGGCTCTTCCTCTCGGCGCTCACGGACAGTCAGCTCATCGCGGGCGCGTCGACCTATGGGCTCCTGCTGCTCTTCTGGGTGCTCACCTGGAACGAGGCCGCGGTCGGCGCCGGGGCGCTGCGCGTGCTCAAGCCCTTCTCGCTCTTCGACCGCTTCGAGACCTTCGCGCTCGGCGCAATCGACACCCGGGACGTGAGCTACCTCGTGCTCTTCACGCTCGCCTTCTTGGGCTTCACGTTCCTCGCTCTCGACTCGCGCCGCTGGCGCGGGCTGCGCTGATGCGGCTCAAGCGCGCCGCCCGAGGGTGGTCGCAGCTCGCGCTCCAGGCGGCGCTGCTGGTCGTCGGGCTGGGGCTCCTCCAGGTGGTCGCCGAGCGCACGAACCGGCGCATCGACCTGACCCCCGGCCGCGCGCTCTCGCTCTCGCCGGTCACGCTGCGCGTGCTGGCCGAGGTGACCGAGCCGCTGCGGCTCACGGTGTTCCACCGCCGCGGCCAGCGGGCGCGCTACGGCGACCTCCTCGCCCGCCTCGCCGACGCCAACCCGCACGTTACGATCGAGCTGCTCGACCTCGACCGCCACCCCGACCGCGCCCGCAGCCTCGGCGTGACCGAGTACGGGCAGGCCGCGGTCGAGTACCGCGGCAATCGGGTGGTGACGCGCGCGTTCCCCGAGGAGGATCTCGCCGGCGGGATCCTGCGCGCGGTGCGCGGCCGGCCCCGGCGGCTCGTCTACACGACCGGCCATGGCGAGCGCTCGCCCGGGGGCGGACCCGAGAGCTTCGGCCGGCTCACCGCGGCGCTGGCCGCCGAGAGCTACGCTCCGGAGGCGGTCTCGCTCCTCGACGCGCCGCTGCCGGCCGACGCGGACGTCGTGGTGATCGCCGGCCCGCAGCACGACTTCGTGCCGCCCGAGCTGGCCGCCCTGGCCGCATTCCTCGAGGGCGGCGGCGGCGTGCTCATGCTGCTCGACCCGGCTCCGCTGCCGCAGCTCGGCCGCTTCCTCGACAGCATGGGGCTGCGGCTCGGGGACGACTTCCTCGTCGATCGGGAGCGGCGCATCCTTGGCACGGACGGGCTCGCGGCCGTCGTCGAGCTGTTCAAGACGGGCAACCCGATCACCGATCCCGAGGGCCACCCGATCGACACCGGCGTCGTGCTCCCCTCCGCGCGCAGCGTGGACGTCGCGGGCCCGGTCCCGGGCGTCGACGCCGAGAGCATCGCCCGCACGGCGGCGAGCGGCTGGGCCATGGCCGACCCCGACCGCGCGCGCCGGGGCGAGGAGCCCGATCGGGCGCACCACGACGTCCCGGGCTCGGCGTCGGTGGTCGTGATGGCGGAGGTAGGCCCCGGCGGCGGGCCGGCGCACCGGCGCGGGCGGCTCGTGGTGGTCGGTGACGCCGACTTCGCGAGCGACGCGTACCTCGACCTGCTCGGCAACCGTGACCTCGCGATCAACGCCGTCGCCTGGGTGGCGGCGGAGGAGGCGCTCGTCGGGCCGCACGAGGAGCGGACGCCCGAGGTCCTGCGACCGCTCTCGCCGCTGGTCTTGAGCGAGCGCCAGGCGCGGACCATCCTGCTCGCCGCCGCGATCGGCGAGCCCGGGCTCGTGCTCGCGCTCGGCCTCGGGATCGCGGCCGTGCGCCGCCGGCGGGGCTAAAGCCGTGCGGCGCACCGCCGGTCTCGCGCTCCTCGTCGCGCTCGGCGCCGCCTTGGTCCTCGTCGTCCACGGCCCGCCCGTGCGGCCGCGCGCGCCGCAGGGCATCGGCCTCCTCGGCGTGGGGCCCGCAGGGGTGCGCGGCCTCGACGTCGAGCTGGGGGAGCGGCGGTTCGGCGCCGAGCGGCGGGGAGGGGGATGGGCGATCGACGGCGCGCCGGCGTCGACCGCGACCGCCGCGGCGCTCGACGACCTCGTGGGCACGCTCGCGCGCCTGCGCGCGGTCGATAGATTCCGCGGCCCCGATACGGACGCCTTCGGCCTCGACCGCCCGCGGGCGACGATCACGGTCCGGACGCGGCGCCGCACGCGCCGGCTCGTCCTCGGCGCCGCCAACGCCGCCGGCAGCGCCCTCTACGCCCGTCGCGACCACGACCGCCGCGTGCTGGAGGTCGGCGTCGGGCTCCTCTCCGATCTCGAGCGGGTCTTCTACTTCCGTGACGTCGCTCGCGGCGGCGCTCAGCGTCCCGAGAGCGGATAGTCGGGCTCGCCCGCGCAGCGCGCGCAGCGACAGAGGGCGCGCAGCTCCTCGACGAGAAGCACGGTCTCGTGGCCGTCGGCCCAGCGAAGGAACACGCTCGAGTGCCCGAGCATCTCGATGCCCCCGAGCTCCGCGGCCGCCGCCTGCGGCGGCTGCGCCACGCAGGCGTCGCACGGGCAGGCGAGCCGCAGGCTGCGGTAGGGCAGGATGCTGTCGTGGCCGTCCGCCCAGTCGACGCCGAGGGCGTAGCGACCCACCTCCTTCAATCGTGCGATGCGCGCCGCGTCCGACATCACGTCCATCTTCACCGCGCCCGGGGGTCCAGGCAAGGGAGTGGTCGCCCGATTAGGGCAATTGATTGACAAGTGAAGCGCGCGCGAGTTAACAGCCGCCGAAGGAGGTCCGCACATGGAGACGATCGCACAGCTTGCCGACGCCGACGGCCACGTCATCGAGCCCGGGGATCTCTGGGTCGAGCGCCTGCCCGAGGACCTGCGCCCGCTGGCGCCGCGCTTCTATCGGGACGAGGCCGGCAACTTCCACTCGCGCATCTACGGCATCGAGATCGAGAGCCTCGAGGTGATGCACGGAGGCATGCGGCCGAAGGACATGCTCGAGAACATGGGGCTGGCGTGCGCGATGGGCGTCCCGCTCGCGCGCGTCTTCACCGGCCCCGAGCGCGAGCGGCATACGATTCTCGACGCGGCCCAGTGGGCGATCGACGGCCGCGAGCGGCTGCGCTTCAACCTCGAGCACGGCGTCTCGCGCGCGGTCCTCTTCCCGACGTTCATGCTCGCCGGCGGCACGCTGCTGCCGAACATCTGCCCGGCGGTCTGCAAGGTCTACAACGACTGGATGCTCGACGATTACTGCGGGGGCTCCGGCGGGCGCCTGATCCCGGTGGCGACGCTGCCCATGACCGACGTGGAGGCCGCGGTGCGCGAGGTCCACCGCACGGCCGAGCGGGGCTTCCGGGCGTGCTTCATCCGCACCAACCCCGTGCAGGGCTCGAAGTACTCCGACCGCGCCTTCGACCCGGTGTGGCAGGCGATCGTCGACACCGGCATGAAGCTCGGGCTCCATCCGCTGCCGATGTGGGACCAAGACGGCACGTCGAAGGGCTACCGCCTGAAGGACATCATGGCGGCCTCGTGCCTGGGCTTCCCCCTCGACATGATCGCGACGCTCTACGACATGATGTGGGGTGGGGTGTTCGACCGCTTCCCGACCATGCCGACGATGATCCTCGAGGCGGGCGCCGGCTGGCTGCCGTCGATGTTCGAGCGCTTCGAGGAGCACCAGAAGATGTTCGGCCGCATCAAGGCGCCGGAGTGGAAGACCCCGCCGATGGAGATCTTCCTCCGCCAGATGATGATCACGGTCGAGGCGTGCGAGGAGACCGACATCAAGATCGCGCTCGACTTCCTGCCCGCCGATCACATAGCGGTCGCCTCGGACTGGCCGCACTACGACGGCACGCCCGAGCTGCTCGGCGGCTTCCGCAAGGTGGCCGCGGAGCTGGGGCTCTCGGCCGAGACGCAGCGCCACCTCGCCACCGGCACGCTCGAGCGCTGGTTTCCCGCGTGAGGGCGCGTCAGGGAGCGCGCTGCCCGAGGTGGAGGTGGAGCGCGTCCGTCGCGACGCGGCCGGCCCGTCGCAGGACGTGCGCCCGGCCGTAGGTCACGGTCATCGCGATAGGCTCGAGGCAATCTCCGCACTCGACGGACCACGGCAGGCCGCGCTAGGACGCTCGGGCATGGCATGGGGCATCGCGGCGAATGCGGCCGAGCGGCCGGAGCATCCCGCGCTCGTCGACGGCAGCCGCCGGCTCGGCTACGGGGCGTTCGATCGGCTCGTCGGCCGCGTCGCGCACGCGCTCGCGGCCCGGGGCGTGGGCCCGGGCGGGCGCGTCGCGCTCATGCTGCCCAACTCGATCGAGTTCTTCGCGGTGACACACGCCGCCCAGCGGCTCGGCGCGCTTGCGGTGCCGATCAACTTCCGCTGGCGCCGCGGGGAGATCGCCTACCTGCTCGTGGATTCGGCGGCCGACGCGTTCGTGGTCGACGCGGCCTTCCTCGGCGAGGCCGCCCCCGCGCTCGCCGACGCCGGACGGCCGGCGCGCGAGCGCTGCCTGGTGGTGGGCGAGGACGGCGCGCTGCCGTCGTTCGCGGACGCGGTCGCGGCCGCTCCGACGGCCCCGCCCGCAGCCGCCGCCCCCGGCGGGTTCAACATCATGGTCTACACCTCGGGCACGACCGGCCGGCCGAAGGGCGTGCTGCACCCGATGCTCGCGGGCGCGGCCGGCTTCGAGGCGCAGCGGCGCATCGTCGAGATGTGGGGCTGGACGCCCGACGACGTCCACCTCGTCGTCGGGCCGGCGTACCACACGGCGCCGAACGCGGCGGCGGCGCAGCACCTGCTCGTCGGGGCCACCGTCGTGCTCATGCGGAAGTTCGACGCCGAGGAGTGCCTGCGGCTCGTCGCGGCCGAGCGGGTGACCACGCTCATGATGGTGCCCGCGCACTTCATCCGGCTGCTCGACCTGCCCGCGGTGGTGCGCGCGCGCTACGACCTCGGCAGTGTTCGGAAGGTGCTGCACGCCGCGGCGCCGTGCCCGCTCGACGTCAAGCGGCGCATCATGGAGGTGTTCCCGCCGGGCACCGTCTGGGAGTTCTACGGCGCCACCGAGGGGCCGGGCACGATCATCGGTCCGGAGGAATGGCGCGAACGCCCGGGGAGCGTCGGCCGCCCGTGGCCCGGTGTGAGCGTCAAGATCCTCGACGACACTGGCCGGGAGCTGGGACCGGGCGAAGTGGGCACGATCTACCTCTCGCTCCCCGGCGGGCGGCGGTTCACGTATCACAACGCGCCCGAGAAGACGTCGGCCGCGTTCCGCGGCGACTACTTCACGGTCGGCGATGTGGGCTACTTGGACGAAGCGGGCTACCTCTTCATCTGCGACCGAAAGGCCGACATGGTGATCTCGGGCGGCGTCAACATCTACCCGGCGGAGATCGAGAGCGCGCTGATCGCGCACCCCGACGTGGTCGACGCCGCGGTCTTCGGCGTGCCGGACGACCGCTGGGGCGAGGCGCTCGTCGCGGTGGTCGAGGCGCGGCGCGGCGCCACGGTCGACGCCGAGGCGCTGCGCGCGTGGTGCCGCGCGCGCCTCGCCGACTACAAGTGCCCGCGCCGGGTCGAGCTGGTCGCGGAGCTGCCGCGGGATCCGAACGGCAAGGTGCTCAAGCGCGAGCTGCGAGAGCCGTACTGGGTGGGGCGCGAGCGGCGCGTGTAGGGCGTGCAGCGCAGCGTCACGCGGTCTCCTGACTGGGGGCCGTCCGGACCTGGCGGTGGACAGGCATGGATAGCCCGCCGGCGGGAGGACCCGGCTTGCGCCTACGTCCCCGCCGCCGCCGCGCCCTGATGGCTTCCACCTGACGGCCGTCATAGCCGGACGGGCGCACCCCCGCTATGCGGGGCAGCGTGCGCGCCCTGGCTCTCGCCCTCTCCCTCGGCGCGCTGCTCGCCGTCCACCTCACCCGACCGGGCTTTCTCGACGACGAGGGACGAAACGCCGAGGTCGCACGCGAGATGCTGGTGCTCGGCGACTGGCTCACGCCGCATCTCGACTTCACGCTCTACCTGAACAAGCCGCCCCTCCCCTTCTGGCTCGCCGCGATCGCCTTCCGCGCCGGTCTCACGGACGAGCGGGCGCGGGTCGTGTCGCTCCTCGCGGCGGTCGTGACGCTGGTTGCGACCGCCGCCCTCGGGCGACGGCTCTACGACGAGCCGACCGGCCTCCTTGGCGCCGCTCTCCTCGCCTCGAGCGTCGGCTTCGCGCTCGAGGCGCGCACGCTCCGCGCAGACATCTGGCTCGTGGCCTCGGTCACGGTGGCCTTCCTTGCCTGGACGGCCGCCGAGGAGGCCGACGGATGGCGGCGGGGGGCATGGCTCGTCGCGCTCTATACAGCGCTCGGCGTGGGCGGTCTCGCGAAGGGCCTGGTCTGCGTCGTCCTCGCGGGCGTGCCGATCGCAGCGCTCGCCATGGTTCGGCATGGGCTCCGCGCGTGCGCCCGCCTCCACCCCGAGCTCGGGCTCCTCGTCTTCGCCGTCATTCCCCTGCCGTGGCACGCGGCTGTCGCGCTCCGCCACCCCGGCTTCGCCTGGGACTACGTCGTCAACCAGCACCTGCTCTTCTTCTTCGATCGCAAGCTCCCGCGTGACTCCGAGGGTGACCCCTTGCTTCTCTTCTGGGCGTCCTTCGTGGGTCGCCACTTCCCGTGGATCCTGCTCGTCCCGCTCGCCGCTGGCGAGCTCGGATCTCGGCGCCGCGGCGACACCGCGGCGCGCGGCACGGCCGTGCTCGCCACGTGGGCCGGTAGCGTCCTCGCCTTCTTCTCGGCCTCGCCGGCCCGGCTGGAGCACTACTTGGCGCCCGCCGCGCCGCCCATGGCGCTGCTCGCGGCGCGCGGTCTTGCGCTGCACGCGCGCGGCGAGGCTGGCGCCGCCGCCTGGCGACGGCTCGCGGGCGCGGGCGTCGTGCTCGCCGCAATCGGCGTCGCGGGAGCCTTCCGCGGCCCCCCGACGCTCGCCGGGGTTCCGTGGCTAGCCGGCGCTCCCGGACTGCCCGACCTCGCGAAACCCGCCGGGGAAGCCCTCGCCCTGAGCGGTTTGCTCGTGGCCAGCGCGGCCGGGGCGCGCCGGCCGCGCGCGCTCGCTGCCGCGTTCGGTGCCACCGCCGCGCTCACTGTCGGCTTCACGCTCGTCGCGCTCGCCCGGGCCGAGCCGCTCGTTTCCTGGGCCCCGCTCGCGCGCGCGGTGGCGCGAGCCGTCCCGCCCGGTGTGCCGATCGCCTTCGACGCCTCCGACGAGTACCAGGTCGTGGGCGGCCTCGCCTTCTACACGCAGCGGCAGATCCTCCTCCTCGAGCCCCCGCACTTCGTGCCTCCCACCTACCTCGCCGGCCAATCGGAGGCTGCCTTCGTTTCCCGCGCGCGGTTCGCGGCCGCGTGGCGGGCGGGCACGCCGCTGGCGCTGGTGAGCGACCCGAAGCGGCCGTCGAGGACGCCGGCGCACCTCGCCCCCGGCTCCTTCCTGGTGGTCGCGGCGGCGGGCGGACGGTGGGCCGTGGCCGACGTCCCGTTCGCCGCGGAGAGCCGCGCCGCCGCAGCGGTCGTGACGCGCGGTCAGCCGAGGCGCCGCGAGCCTTGAGGCTCCGCGAGGTTCGGTGCGACAAGACCATCCGATGCCGCGATCGAGGGACCCCTTCGTCGGGGCGATGCAGCGAGCTACGCGAGTGGATCGTCGCACCTCGCGCCGCTGGACTTCCTCTTCGCCCACCGGACGAGAGCCCGTGCGATGCTTGCGCGGCGGACGTGGCGCCTGCTGCGGGGGCCCGTCTCCGCGTTCCGCTCGTCGATGCCGAGGCCCTGATGGCCTCAAGCTCCAGGGCGAAGCTTCGCCCACCAGAGCCGGCACGCACCCTCGACGAGGTCCTGGAGTTTCTCGGGCGCCTGCGGGCGCTCTTTGGAAAGAGCGCCCGATCGCGGCCCCACCCACGGGCAACCGCTTTCGGCCGACCTGCGACATTTCGGCGCCGTGCAGTTCCGGGGTCGACCGAAGCTCCTGCCGCGCGACATCTGAGCCGCTTCGCGTGCCGCTGGTACCGGTCCGTCGTCGGCGCTATCGTCGTCGACGGTGCCGGTCGGGCTGGTGATGTCGGGGGGTGGGGCGAGGGGGGCCTACGAGGTGGGCGTCCTGCAGTACGTGCTCGACGAGCTGCCGCGGCGGCTCGGGCGGCCCGTCCACTTCAACATCCTCACGGGCACGAGCGTCGGCGGCATCCACGCCTGCTACGCGGCGGCCACCCTCGGGCAGGCGGGCGCCGGGCAGCGGCTGGTCGACATCTGGCGCTCGCTCGACCTGAGCGGCGTGTACGACATCGGCGTCGGCGACGTCGTCGGCCTGCCGCTGCGGCTCCTCGGCGTCGGCGTCCGCCGCGTGACCGGCGGCGCGCGCCCGTCGGGCGATCTGCCCGAGCGGCTGAGCGGGCTGCTCGACACGCGCCCGCTCGAGCGGCTCGTGCACGAGGTGATCCCCTGGGCGTCGCTGCGGCTCAACGTCGACACGGGGGTCGTGGCCGCGGTGGCCATCGCGGCCACCGAGATCGCCAGCGGCAAGTCGGTCGTGTGGGTGGACAGCCGTGCGGCCGTGCGGCCCTGGACGCACGACCCGTTCGTGGTCGCGCGCGCGGCCCAGCTCACGCCGACGCACGCGCTGGCGTCCGCAGCGATTCCCTTCCTCTTCCCGGCGCTGCGCGTCGGCGACAGCTACTTCTGCGACGGCGGGCTGCGGCTCAACACGCCGCTCGCACCGGCGCTGCGGCTCGGGGCAGACCGGCTGCTCATCGTCGGGCTGCGTCACGTGCCGACGCCCGAGGAGGACGCGGCGCTCGCCGTCCACCGCGAGCACAACTACTTCTCGCTGCCGTACATGACCGGCAAGGTGCTCAACGCGCTCATGCTCGACCACGTCGACTACGACGTCGACCGCCTGCGGCTCGTCAACGCGATCCTCGACACCGGCACGCGCGCCTACGGCCCCGGGTTCCTGCCGCGGATCAACGAGGTCGTGCGGCTGCTGCGCGGCAACCCGTACCGGATCGTGCGCAACGTCTACCTCCAGCCCTCGCGCGACCTGGGCGTGCTCGCGGCCGAGTGCCTGGAGCATCCCCGCCCGACGCCGGGGGCGCGTGCCTGGCTCTCCGGCACGATGATGCGCTACGCCGCGCGCGGCATCGCCGCCGAGGCCGACCTCCTCTCCTACCTGTTCTTCGACCGCTGCTACGCCGAGCACCTGATCGAGCTCGGCCGCAGCGACGCGGCCGCCCGCGCCGACGACCTGGCCGCGCTCCTCGGGGACTGACCGCCCTCCGGGGCTCAGCCGAGCATGATCATGCCGCCGTCGACGACCAGCACCTGGCCGGTCATGAGGTCCGAGTCGTCGGAGGCGAGAAAGACCGCGGTGCCGGTCAAGTCCTCGGGCTCGAGCGCCTTGCGCAGCGCGCTGAACATCACGAGCGCGCTCGCCATGCCCTCGGGGACGATCTTCTTCGTGGCCTCGGTGAGCGTCACGCCGGGGGCGATGGCGTTGACGTTGATACCCCACGGGCCGAGCGCGCCCGCCATGTACTTGGTGAGCCCGTTGATGCCCATCTTGGCGACGCTGTAGTGGAACGGCGGCATCGGACGGTCGGGGTCGTCGGTCTCGACCGGGCCCACGTTGCCGAGGTACGCCGCCGTCGACGACTGGTGGATGATCTTGCCCTTGCGCTGGCGCTTGAGGACGGGCTCCACCGCGCGGCTCATGAGCCACGCGCCGGTGAGGTTCACGGAGAGCACCCGGTTGAAGTACGCGAGGTCGTTCTGCTCGCGGTCGAGGTCGTAGTAGATCGCGGCGTTGTTCACCAGGATGTCGATCCGCCCGAACCGCCGCACGACCTCGGCCGCCGCGGCGCGGGTGCTGGCCTCGTCGGAGACGTCGCAGCGCAGCGCGAGCGCGTCGGGCCCTGCCGCGCGGCATTCCGCCGCCACCGCCTCGGCGGCCTCGTGGCGGATGTCGGCGGCGACGACGCGGGCCCCTTCGCGCGCGAAGCGGAGCGCGTAGGCGCGGCCGATGCCCTGCGCCGCGCCGGTGATGATCGCCACCCGATCCGCGAGTCGCACGAGGGCGCGGCTACCACCGCGCCCGCGGCGGTGTCAAGGCGAGGTCATGCGAGCTTCTCCTCGAACGCCGCCTCGCGCTCGATCTCGTCCTCCAGCGCCTCGATCGAGATGGTCTGGAGCCGCCGCAGCGGCTCCGGGATCACCGCGATCGGCCAGTCGACGACGATCTCCCCCGCGTGCGTCAGCCGGTGCGGGCGGGGCGGGATGCCGTCCCGGTAGGCCGGATCGACCGCCGGGTCGAGCGCCCGGAGAGGATGGTGCGAGCAGTTGGACATCATCGCAACGCCCTCCTCGATCGCATCGTACTCCCGCGGGCGGGCCGCCGACAAGGCCGACGCGCGCCACGCCTTGCGAGCCCGGCGAACCCTGCGGTAGGAACGCCTACATGTCCGACGTCAAGCGCGGCTTCGCCGACGTGGTGCGCCGGGGGGACGCCGAGCCGCCGCAGCCGGTCGACGCCTACCTCGCCGAGCTCGACCGCCTGATCGACGCCCACGACTACTTCCGCCGGGACAAGGTGATCCCGGCGATCGGCCGGGGCACGGCCTCGCGCGACACCGTCCACCGGGTCGCGCTCGAGCTCTACTATCTCGGCCGGTGGATGACGCCCGACTTCGCCGTGCTGATCGCCAACGCGCCCGACGGCTACGCCTTCACGATGGAGGACTCCGCCCACTACCACCACTGGGCGCAGAACTTCGCCGACGAGACCGGCTATCTCCGCGACCCGAACCACGTCCAGATGAAGGTGGACTTCTGCCGCCAGCTCGGCCTCGGCGACGACGACATCCGCGCCTACGTGCCGCTGCCCGAGACCATCGCGATGACCTTCACGATGCTCTACTACGTGCGCCGCGGGTACGAGGAGGGGCTCGCCGTCTTCGGCTACGCGGGCGAGCGGGTCGCCGCCGGCAGCGGCTACGCGCGGACGCTCTACGAAGGATTGCGCACACACTACGGGGTCGACGTGCGCAACTTCGCCGTGCACGCCTACGCGGAGCCGGATCACGGCGCGAAGGCGGCCGACCTGTTCCGGCGGGTGGCGATCACGAAGGCGGTCCAGGATCGGTGCCGCACGGCGATCCGCAACACGCTTTTGGTGGCCGAGGCACGGGTCGCGGCGATGAACCGCTGGGTCGAGTGAGGAAGCGCGGCGCGTCGCCGGTCGAGCGGCCCCTCCCGGGCGAGGAAGCCCGGCGGCGGCCGGGCCGGCCGGCGGGGGCGAGCGGGGACCGCACGCGCGAGCGCCTCGTGGTCGCCGCGGTCGAGGTCTTCGCCCGCGACGGGCAGGCCGGCGCGTCGGTGCGGGACATCGCGCGGCGAGCCCGCATCCGGGTCTCGACGCTCTACCACTACTTCCCGTCGAAGGAGGCCCTCTACCGCGAGGTGCAGGATCGGGTCGATCAGCAGATCCGGCAGAGCATGATGGAGGTGATGGCGAAGGGGCTCGACATCCGCGAGACGACGCGCGAGGCCATGGGAAAGCTCTTCGACTTCTTCCTCGCCAACCGCGCCTACGCGCGCCTCGCGTTCCGGGCCTGCCTCGAGAGCCCGGGGGGACGGTACGCCGAAGGCCCGCTCGCCCACCGCTGGCTCGGCTTCGCCGAGGGCGCGCTCAAGCCGGCCGAGGTGTCGGGGCTGGTCAAGGGCGTCGACTTGGTCCCGTTCATGCTCTCGATCGACGCGCTCCTGCACTGGCACGTGGTGAACGACGCCAACTACGTCCGCCTGCTCGGCAAGGGGCTCTCGGACCCCGAGGTGGCGCGCCGGGTGCGGGAGCACCTCGTCCTCGTGGTGCTGCGCACCCTCGGGCTCGACTAGTCCAAGCCCAGAGCATTACAGCGGAATCCTGTCGCTTGACGCAGGCCGTCAGCGCCATTAATCTATCGAGCGATCGTTAGAATAACTCGGAGGAGGGGCTTGAGGCCATGACGCTCGACGTGACGTCCCTGCTGGCGCCGTTCTTCCTGGCGCTGATCGGGTCGTTGGTGGTGGCCGTGGCGGCCTTCGCGGTCGCCCGCCGGTAGGAACCCGGCGATGCTCGCCCCGCTCGCCCGGACGGTGGCCGACCGGCCGTGGCGCGTGCTCGCCGCAACGCTCGGCGCGACCGTGTGCCTGGCGCTCGCCGCCGGCCGGCTGGTCACGCGGTTCGACCCGGAGTCGGCGTTCCCTGCCGACGACCCGGCGGTGCGCATCGACCGGGAGATCCGGGCGGAGTTCGGCGGCCGCGACACGGTCGTGATCGCCGTCGTGCCCCGGCGCGGGGACGTCTGGCAGCCCGATGTGCTCCGCGCCGTCCAGCGGATCACCCTCGACCTCCGCGACCGGGTGCCGGGGGTGATGGCGCAGCAGCTCGTGAGCCTGGCCTCGCCGGCGGTGCGGCGGGTGGAGGCGAGCGACGAGGGGATCCGCGAGGACTACGTCATGCGGGAGGTCCCCGAGACCGCGGCCGAGATCGGCCGGCTGCGCGACATCGTGCGCGACAACCCGATGCTGCGCGGCGGCGTGGTGACCGAGGACGAGCGTGCCGCGATCGTGCTCGCCGACTTCTGGCCCGGAACCCAGGCGGACGCGATCGCCGCCGGGGTCGGGGAGGCGCTCGCCCGGGCGGCGGGCCCTTCCTACACGCTGCACGCGACCGGCGAGCCCCTGATCATCGCCGCCGAGCATGCCTATCTCCGCCACGTCCCCCTCTACTTCGGGGGCGCGGTGGGCGTGATGATGGTCGTGCTGCTCGTCTCCTTCGGCACGTGGCAGGGGATGGTGCTGCCGATCCTGACAGGGCTCCTCGCGACGACGTGGGGCCTCGGGCTCATGGCCCTCACGGGCGTGCCGCTCGGCCTCTGGAACCAGGCGGTCCCGAGCCTCGTGATCATCGTCGCCGCCGGGCACTCGGCGCAGATGCTCAAGCGCTACTACGAGGAGCTGGCCGCCGGGGGCGACAACCGCGCGGCCGTGGTGGCCTCGGTGGCGCACACCGGGCCCGTGATGGTGGCGGCCGGCGCCACCGCCGCCCTCGGCTTCGCCTCGCTCGCGCTGCTCGGCGTGCCGGGCATGGCCGACCTCGGGGTCTCGGCCGCATACGGCATCGGCAGCGCGGTGGTCCTCGAGCTCACGTTCATGCCCGCGCTGCGCGCGCTGCTGCCGGCGCCGCGGGTGCCCGCCCGCGCCGCGGGACGCACCGGCGCACTGCTCGGCCGGCTCGGCGCGGTGCTGCTCGCCCCGGCGGGCCGCCGCACGGTCCTCGGGATCGCCATGCTGGTGCTCGCCTGGGCGGTGGCCGGCGTGCCCCGGCTGCGCACGGGAGGGACGTTGCGGGACGAGCTGCCGGCGGGCCACCCCGTCACCCGCGACTTGGACGCGATCCGTGCCCACTTTCCGGGAACGGTCACGATGACGATCCTCTTCACCGGCCCTCCCGGCTCGGCGACCGCCGCCGCGACCCTCGCCGCCGTCGACCGCCTGGCGCAGGCGCTCGGGGCCGACCCCGACGTCGCGCGCACGGCGTCGGCCGCCGACCTGGTCAAGGAGATGAACGCCGCCATCGCCGGCGGCGCTTGGGCGCTGCCCGCCGACCCGCGGCTCACGGCGCAGCTCCTCTTCCTCGGCCGCGGCCCCGCCTTCGAGCGCTTCGTCGACCGCGCCGACGCGCGCACGGTGCTCTGGGCCTACCTGCGCAGCGACGAGCCCGCCGAGGTCGCGCGCGTGCTCGCACGCGCGCGCGAGGCGGCCGCCCGCCTCGCGCTGCCGGCCGGGGTGGCGGTGCACGTGGCGGGCGGCGTCGGTCCGATGCTGCTCGCCGTCGAGGAGCGCGTGACTCGTGGCAAGCTCCTCAACGTAGCCGCGATCCTGCTCGTGGTCTACGCCTTCTCGTCGCTGGTGCTCCGCACGCCCGTCGGCGGCGCCTTCGTGGTCCTGCCGCTCGTGCTCGCGGTCGCCGTCGTCTTCGGGGTGCTCGAGTGGGGGGGCATCCGCTTCGACGTCGTGAGCGCCACGATCGCGCCGATCGGCGTTGGCATCGGGGCGGACTACGCGATCTACTTCCTCTACCGCCTGCGCGAGGAGCGGCGGCGAGGCGCGCCGGTCGCCGCGGCGCTCGCGCGGGCGCTCGAGACGTCGGGGCGCGCGGTCCTCTTCGTCGCGCTCGCGATCGCCCTCGGCTTCACGGTCTTCGCTCCGTCGCCGTATCGGGCCTTCCGCCTGACCGGGCTGCTCACGCCCGCGAGCATGCTGGCGAGCTGCCTGGCGGCGATCACGGTGATGCCGGCGGCGCTGCTCGCGCTGCGACCGGCGTTCCTGTACGGGCGGCGGGATCCTCCGCCCGTCGGCGACCCCCGGCCCACCGCCGCGGTCGTCGAGGATCCCGGCCCGGCGGCGCTTTCTCCTTGACACGCGCGGGCGGTCTTCGCGATACCAGCGCGACGCGGGGCGGACGGGATGCCTTCGAAGGACATGATCGGGCGCGTGCTCTCGACGGGCAGCGCCACCGTGACCGCCGAGCACGTGGCCGCGTTCGCGGACGCCCTCGGCGACGACAACCCGGAGTACCGCGGGCCCGCCGCGGTCGCGCCGCCGACGTACCCGATCGCGTTCATGGCGCAGGCGATGGCGGGCGGCATGGACACGTTCCTCGAGCTCGGCCTCAACTTCATGACGCTCGTGCACGGCGAGCAGGAGTTCGAGTACGTGCGGCCGATCCGCGTGGGCGAGACGCTCACGCTCACCGGCCGGGTCGCGGACGTCTACGAGAAGACCGGGTCGCGCGGCACGCTCGACTTCGTCGTGCTCGAGACCGCGGCGCGGGACGCCGCGGGGGAGCCCGTCTTCACCTCGCGCAACGTGCTCATCTCGCGGAGGACCTGATGCCGCTCGACCCGAGGACCGTGCAGCCGGGGCAGGAGCTGCCGCCGCTCACGAAGCCGGCGATCACGCGCGAGACGCTGAAGGCGTACGGCCCCGCCGCGGGCGACCCCAACCCGATGCACCTCGACGACGAGATCGCGCGCAGCGCGGGCTACCCAGGGGTGTTCGCCCACGGCATGCTGTCGATGGGCTACCTGGGCGAGTTCCTCCACCGCGCCGCGGGTGGGGTGGCGGGCGTGCGCCGGTTCCGCGCCCGCTTCGCGAAGCTCACGTGGCCGGGCGACGTCGTCACCTGCCGGGGGACGGTCACCGCGGTGCGCGACGAGGGCGGGCGGCGCCTCGTCGACTGCGAGATCTGGACGGAGGACCAGCGGGGCGAGCGCAAGGTCGTGGGCAGCGCCACGCTCGCGCTCAGCGCTTGAGCGGCGTGACGGATCCGGCGCGGCTGCGCGACCGCTGCGCGATCGCGGGCATCGGGCTCTCCCGCTTCGGGAAGGTCCCCGGCACGAGCGCGATGGGCTTTGTCCTCGAGGCCTCCAAGCGTGCCCTCGACGACTGCGGCATCGCCCGCGACCAGGTCGACGGCGTGCTCGTGATGATGCCCGCGCAGATGGGCGAGCAGCACGGCTGGGCGTCGCGCGCCGCGGCCTTCCTCGGGATCACGCCCGCCTACTGCGCCACCATGGACATGGGCGGCGCCACGCCGATCGGCATGATGCAGACGGCGGTCATGGCCATCGAGGCCGGCTTCTGCCGCGCGGTGCTCTGCGCCTTCGGCTGCCAGACGAACCCCCAGGGCGTGATCCCGAGCCTCTTCGGCTCACCCTACGCCATCCCCTACGGGGACGTCGGCGCGATCACCTTCATGGGCCACCTCGCGCGCCGCCAGATGCACGAGCACGGGATCACGAGCCGGCACTACGGGAAGATCGCGGTCACCTGGCGCCGGCACGCGATCGCCAACCCGCATGCCCAGATGCGCAAGCCGATGACGCTCGAGGACCACCAGGCCTCGCGCTTCATCAACGAGCCGCTGCGGCTCTTCGACTGCTGTCTCTTCACCGACGGCGGCGGCGCGTTCGTCGTCACGAGCGCCGAGCGCGCACGCGATTTGCAACGGCCGCCCGCGCTGATCTCGGGCCTGGGACAGGTGCACTCGGCCGAGATGATCCGGCCCTTCGACGACGGTCGCGGCGGCGGGCGCGAGGCCGGCGAGCAGGCGTATCGGATGGCCGGCTGCGGCCCCGGGGACATCGACGTGGCGCAGCTCTACGACGCGTTCACGCCGCGCGTCGTGCACGACCTCGTCGCCTACGGCTTCGCGACCTGGGACGACGTGGGCGTGCTGATCGACGGCGACCAGCTCACCGTGGGCGGGCGGTTGCCGTGCAACACGGCGGGCGGCCTCCTCTCCGAGGGCCACCTCTCGGGCATGAACCACGTCGCGGAGGCCGTACGTCAGATCCGCGGCACGTCGACGACGCAGGTGCCCGGCGTCGAGCTGGCGCTGGTCACCGGCTACGGCGGCGCGCCGCACGAGCCGCCCCCGACGGTGGCCTACACGGCGGCGATCCTGAGGAGGGCATGAAGCGCTACGACGTCGCGGTCGACGGCCTGCACGTCCACCTCGCCGAGGCGGGCGACGGGCCGCCGCTCGTGCTCCTCCACGGCCTCGGCGTGACGCACGAGACCTGGGAGCCCACGATCGAGGCGCTGGCCGTTCGCTGGCGCGTGATCGCGCCCGATCTCCCCGGGCACGGCCGCTCGAGCAAGCCCGACGCGCCGTACACGATCGACTTCTTCGCGGGCGTGGTGCGCAGCCTCGGGCGCGCGCTGGGGGTGAACGAAGCGGTGGTGATCGGGAACTCGATGGGTGGCCGCATCGCGCTCGAGCTGGCGATCGCCTACCCGCGCTTCACGCGCGCGCTCGTGCTCGCGGCGCCGGCAGGCGACTTCGCGCCGGTCGGACGGTTGATTGCGGCGCTGATGGAGGTGACCGTGCGGCCGGCCGTGCTGCGGGTCGCGCTGCCGTGGGCGATCGCCTGGGCGCTCCACGACGCCGACGCGGCGCTGCGCGCGCGGCTGGCCGCGGCGCCGGCGCGGGAGGACTTCCCGCACCACGCCCGCGCGGTGCGCCGCGCGCTCGCCGGCGTGCTCTCGGTCGAGTCCCCCGACCTCGCGCGCGTGACCCAGCCCGTGCAGCTCGTCTGGGGCGAGCGCGACCGCCTCGTCCCGCTCGCGTTCGCGCGCGCGCTGCGCCGCGGCTTGCCGCACGCCCGCCTCGCGCTGCTGCCCTGCGGGCACTTCCCGATGCTCGAGCGCCCCGCCGAGTTCCACCGGCTCACGACCGACTTCCTCCAAGCCGTGGAGGCCGCGCCGCCCGCCGGGCGCCGCGGCGCCGCCTGATGTTCCAGATCGACAAGCCGCTGCCCGCCGTCGACGAGGACGGCGCGCCCTACTGGGAGGCGTGCCGGCAGGGCCGCCTCACCGCCCAGCGGTGCGACGCGTGCGGGCATCTCCGCTGGCCGCCGAGCGTGCTCTGTCCCCGCTGTCTCGCGCTCGAGCACGCGTGGGTGGCGCTGTCGGGCCGCGGCACGATCTACTCGTTCATCATCGTCCACCGCCCGCAGCATCCGGGCTTCTTCGCCGACGCTCCATACAACGTGGCGATCGTCGAGCTGGAGGAGGGGATCCGGATGCACACCAACGTGGTCGACTGCGCCAACGAGGACCTGCGCATCGGGCTCCCGGTCGAGGTCGTGTTCGTCAAGGTGAACGACGAGGTGACGCTGCCGAAGTTCCGCCCGCGCCGTTGACAGTCGGACCAGACCAGACTGCCTCGGTGCGAACCATCGAGGGACGGCGCTCGCCGAGGCGGCGATGAACCTGCCGGCGTGAGACGTCTCCCTTGTCACGGCCCGCGGCTTGGGTGTACCCACGGGGGAGTGAAGACCGCAGCACGCAGCCGGACGGCGGGCGTCCCGCGGGCCCGCCCGGGTCGCGCGGCGCGGGCCCGAGGTGCCGACCCGATCACCACCGAGATCGTGCTCGGGGCGTTCGAGACCATCTGCTACGAGATGGCGACGCACGTGAGCCTCACGGCCACGACGCCGATCTTGAACCAGTCGAACGAGCGCAACGCGACCATCCTCGACGGCATGGGACAGCTCGCCGCGCTCTCGGTCGGCATCCCGCAGTTCATGCTGTCCTCGACGCTGCCGGTGCGTTTCGCGGTCGAGTTCTTCGGCGAGGGGGGCCTCGGCGACGGCGACGTGCTGGTGGCCAACGACCCTTATCACGGCGGCGGCCACCTGCCCGACTACAACGTCTTCGCGCCGGTCTTTCACGACGGCGAGTGCCTGCTGATCGCCTCGATCCAGTGCCACCATGCCGACACGGGCGGCGGCGCCCCGGGCGGCTACAACGTCAACGCGCCCGACATCTGGGCCGAGGGCGTGCGCTTCCCGGCCGTCAAGATCTACGATTGTGGCGTGCTCCGCCGCGACGTCGAGTACATGATGGCGGTGAACAACCGCACGCCCACCTTCCTCGGCGACCTCCGCGCGCAGGTGGGGGCGGCGCAGCTCGGCGTGCGGCGGCTGAAGGACGTCGTGGCGCGCTTCGGTCCGGCCGCGGTGCGCGCGGCGGTGCGCGAGATCATCGCCTACGCGCGGCGGCGGCTCCGGGAGGAGGTCGCGCGCTGGCCCGACGGGCGCTACGAGTCCGACGCCTACGTCGATCACGACCCGCATGGCAAGCGTGACATCCACATCCACTGCGCGGTGACGGTGCGCGGGAGCGACCTCACCGTCGACTTCACCGGCTCCGACGACCGCGCCGACATCCAGGCCTACTCTACGTTCGGCAACACGCGCGGCTACGTCGTGGCGCAGCTCGCCTCGATGATGGACCCGACCATCCCGAAGAACGAGGGCTTCTTCGACGCGATCGAGCTGATCGTGCCGAAGGGGTGCTGTCTCAACCCCCCCGACGGCAAGTCGGTCGCCGCCGGCACCCATCATCCGGGGACGGAGGTCGGGGAGGCGGTGGCGAAGGCGCTCGAGCGGGTCATCCCCGAGCGCACTTGCCCGCAGGTCTACAAGATGGGCATGCCGACGGTGATCTTCGGCACCAACCCGCGCGATGGCAAGCTCTTCATCGATCATTCGGTGGACACGTTTGCGGCGTACTGCGGCGCGGTGAAGGGCCAGGACGGCTGGGGCGGGATGAACGTGTCGTTCGGGAACTTGATCCGCGCTACCGCCGAGATCAACGAGTCGATCTTCCCCGTCCGCCACCTCTGGCGCGATTACGAGCCCGACACCGGCGGCGCCGGCGAGTACCGGGGCAACTGCGGCAGCCTCTACCGCAAGCAGATGCTCGCGCCGGCGACGGTCTATACCTACGTCGTCGGCAAACGCTACCCGATGCCGGGCATCGCCGGGGGGAAGCCCGGTTCACCGAACCGGCTCGTCGCCCGCGCCGGGGGAACGCGCGCCTTCGAGGTCGGCGAGAAGGCCGGCTACATCGAGCACGCGGCGGGGGAGTGCTACGAGTACCACTACGGCGGCGGCGGGGGCTGGGGCGATCCCCTCGACCGCCCGCCGGAGAAGGTGCTCGACGACGTGCTCGACGAGTACGTGTCGCTCGAGGGCGCGCGGCGCGACTACGGCGTGGTGCTGACCGGCGACCTCTGGGAGCTGACGCTCGCCGTCGACCACGAGGCGACGGCGCGGCTCCGCGCCGAGATGCGCGCCGCGCGCGGCCGGTAGCGGCGTCCGAGGGCGCTCACCACCCCTCGTCGGGGTCGGGCACGTCGCCGCGCAGCAGCGCCGCGTCGGCCTGGTCGCGCAGCGCCTTGCTCCGCCGCCGCGCCGGATCGGCGGCCGCACGCTCCTTCATCGCGATCAGGTCGGGCGTCGTCACCACGGGGACGCGGCTCCCCGCCACCGCGACCGGCTCCGCCCGGTCGATCATCGCGTCGAAGCCCGGGTCGAAGACGACCTGCACGGGCTCGCCGCTCGGATGGCGGAAGTTGATGCTATGGGCGAACTCGCCGCGCAAGGTGAGCCCGGCTCCGGTGAGCGCCTGGACGACCGCTCGGCGATCGATGGTCGAACGGACGGCAAAATCCGTGTCCATGGTGGCGCGGGGAATGCCCGAGCGCACGCCGACCGCAACGCCGCCGACCAGGGCGTGGGGCGCACCCACGGCTTCAAGCGCCCGCGACACGTGCACCAGGGCTGCGAGCTTGTCCGGCTCTGCCATCGTCGGCCTCCCCCCCGTGGCCTCGGCGATGCGCCGCTGCTCCCGCGCGCTGAGCCATGCGATCGCCTCGGGGCCCGCTGAAGCCATGGGGGAGAGCGTACCATCGCGGTCGCCGGGCGAGAAACGCCGCGTCGTGCGTTGCGGCTCCGTCCGCCCGGGCGTAGCATCCGCCGGGTCGATGCGCGCCCACACCGGCTACCTCTGGTTCAACACCGCGAAGCGCCGCGAGCTGGTCAACATCACGGACCGGATCGCCGAGGTCGTGGCGGCGGCGAAGATCGCCGAGGGCCTCTGCCTCGTCTCCGCCATGCACATCACGGCCGCGATCTGGGTGAACGACGAGGAGAGCGGCCTCAAGCAGGACCTGATGGACTGGCTCGAGCGGCTCGCACCGGTCGCTGACTACCGCCACCACCGCACGGGCGAGGACAACGGCGACGCGCACTTGAAGCGCACGCTCGTCGGCCACCAGGTGGTCCTGCCGGTGACCGCCGGCAAGCTCGACCTGGGCCCCTGGGAGCAGGTGTTCTACGCCGAGTTCGACGGCCGGCGAAAGAAGCGCGTGGTGGTGAAAGTGCTCGGCGAGTGACCGTGCACCCCGCTCGGAGCCTCGGGACGCGGAGCCGCCGCCCGTGTTCCGCTTCCAGGCATTGCGAGCCGGCGGAGAGGGCGAGTAGCATCGCCGACGATGCATCCCGCCCGGACGGCCGAGGAGCCCGATCATCGCTGCACGAGCGAGCGCTACTTCGGCCCGACACGGCGGCGGCGGGCTTCGCGCTCGACGTGAACCGGCTGCGCGCGGCGTTCCACCCCTGGTGACCGCCGGCGCGCTTGTCACGCGGCGGCGCTTCGGTGTAGGCACCCCGCGATGCGGATCCTCGGCGCGGCGGCGCTCGTCGCGGTGCTGGCCGCGCCCGCGGGCGCGGCGTGGGTCGTCGACGGGGCGGGGCGCTGCGTGCGCGAGTGGACGCCGGCGTCGATGGGGCGCGGGCCGACCGCGATGCTGGAGGCGCCGACGGCGCCGTTTCGCACCGCCGCGGGCGTGTTCACCGAGATGACGCCGTCGCCCGGGGCCTGGGGCGCGCCGCTCGCCGGCCTCGCGTTCGTGGGCGGGCTCGTCGACACGGTGGCGTGGCTCGGCACCGGCCTCGCCGACACGCTCACCGGCGGCTACTGGGAGATCGCGCCGCGCGAGGCGACGGCGCTCGGCTTGGCGCCGTTGCGCCCCCCGTTCGCGCGCGCGCCGCAGACGCCGCCGCAGGACCCCTGCGGCCGCCGGCTCGCCTCATGACCTGTCGTATCGGCATCGACGTCGGGGGCACGTTCACCGACCTGGTCCTCGTCCAAGACGGCGCGCTCACGCTCGACAAGCACCCGACCACGCCGCGCGACCAGTCCGACGGCGTGCTCGGCGGCCTCGCCCGCCTCGCGGCGCGGGCCGGCGCGAGCGTCGCCGAGCTGCTCGCGCGGACCGACCTGGTCGTCCACGGCACGACCACCGCCGACAACACGATGATCGAGATGTCGGGCGCGACCGTCGGGCTCGTCACCAGCGAAGGGCACCGCGACGAGATCGAGATCCGCCGAGGCTTCAAGGAGGACATCTGGAACCCGGCGCTGCCGCCCCCGCCGCCCGTCTGCCCGCGGCGGCGGCGCTACGGGGTGCCCGAGCGGCTCGACTTCGAGGGCGCCGTCGTGACCCCGCTCGACGAGGACGCCGTGCGCCGCGCGCTGCGGCGCATGCGGCGCCAGGGCGTCGACTCGCTCGCGGTCGTGCTGCTCTTCTCGTTCGTCAACCCCGCGCACGAGCGCCGCGTGCGCGAGATCGCCGCCGAGGAGCTGCCGGGCGTGATGGTCTCGCTCTCGCACGAGGCGATGCCGGCGGCGCCCGAGTTCGAGCGCACCTCGACGACGCTGGTGAACGCCTACGTCGGCCCGAAGATCGAGCGCTACCTCACCCGCCTCGACGGCCGGCTGCGCGAGGCCGGGTTCCGCGGCGAGCTGCTCATCATGCAGTCGAACGGCGGCGTGATGCCGGGCGGCTATGTGGCGCAGAAGGCCGTGGCCGTGATGGGCTCGGGGCCCGCGGGCGGCGCGATGGGCGCGGCGGCGGTCGCGCGCGCGGCGGGGATCACCGACTTCGTCGCGGTCGACATGGGGGGCACGAGCTACGACGTCTCCCTCGTGCGCGGCGGCGCGCCCGAGGTGAAGGCCGGCTGGAACTGGCACCACCGCTACCTGGTCGGGCTGCCGATGGTGGACGTCCAGTCGGTGGGCGCCGGCGGCGGCTCGATCGCGCGCGTCGAGTCGGGGGCGCTCAAGGTCGGGCCGCAGAGCGCGGGCGCGGAGCCCGGGCCGGTGTGCTACGGGCGCGGCGGCGTCGAGCCGACGGTCACCGATGCCAACCTCGTGCTCGGCTATCTCAACCCCGCGAGCTTCTGCGGCGGCACCATGCGGCTCGACGTCGAGGCGGCGCACGCGGCGATCCGCACGCGGATCGCCGAGCCACTCGGCCTCTCGGTGGTGGCCGCCGCCGAGGGCATCTTCCGGCTGGTGAACGCCAACATGGCGAACGCCATCCGCAAGGTGTCCGCAGGCCGCGGCATCGACCCGCGGCCGCTCACGCTCGTCGTCTTCGGCGGCAACGGGCCGGTGCACGGCGGCATGCAGGCGGCCGAGCTCGGCATCGGCCGCATCCTCGTGCCGAAGATGTCGCCGGCGTTCTCCGCGCTCGGGCTGCTCCTGACCGACCAGGTCGTCGACGAGATGCGCTCGTACGTGACGCCCGTCGGCCGCGCGGACGTACGCCGCGTGCAGGCGCTCTTCGCCGAGATGGAGATTGCGGCGCGCGGGGCGGTCGCCGGCGGGCGACGCCGCCGGCCGCTGCGCTTCGAGCGGATGGCGGCGCTCTGCTATCCCGGGCAGACGTTCGACATGCCCGTGCCGCTCGCCGGGCGCAACGGTGCCGTGACCCCGAAGGTGCTCGCCGACACCGTCGAGCGCTTCCACCGCCTGCACGAGGAGCTGCACACCTACGCGTGCCGCGATCAGGAGCCGGTGCTGCGCGGGCTGCGTCTCAAGGCGATCGCGGTGGAGGACAAGCCGGCGCTGCCGCGGCTGCGCCGGCGGGCCCGCGCCAACCCGCGGCTCGGCGCCCGGCGGGCCTTCTTCGCCGGCCGCTACGTGAGCGTGCCGACCTACGACGGGCAGCGGCTCGGGCCCGGGCAGACCGTGCTCGGCCCCGCGATCGTCGAGGAGCCGTTCACGACGGTCGTCGTCTATCCGGGCCAGCGCGCGACGGTCGACGCGTTCGGCAACTACGTCATCGCCGTGGGGCGGCCATAGCCTCGACCAGCGACGTCGCCTTTCCCGCCGCCAGCGGCTGCCCGATGCGCGCCGCGCTCGCCCTGCCGGCCGCGAGCCTTCCCCGCCCGGCGGTGCTGGTCCTGCACGAGATCTTCGGGCTCAACGACGACATCCGCCGCATCGCGGGCCGCTTCGCGGACCTGGGCTGGGTGGCGCTCGCCCCCGACCTCTACGACGGGGCCGGCCCGAAGCCGCTTTGCGTGCTGCGCACGCTGCTCGCGCTGCGCCGCGGCGAGGGGCCGGCATTCGCCGACCTCGCCGCCGCCGAGACGTGGCTCGCCGCGCGCCCGGAGGTGGCCGGCGACCGCATCGGGGTCGCGGGCTTCTGCATGGGCGGCGGGTTCGCGCTCCTCTACGCGGTGCGCGCGCCGCTGCGCGCCGCGGGAGTCTTCTACGGCGACGTGCCGAAGACCGCCGAGCGGCTGCGCGGTGTCTGCCCGGTGGTCGCCGGCTACGGGGGGCGTGACCGCCTCTTCGCGCCGCAGGGCGCGCGGCTCGGGCGGCTGCTCGACGAGCTGGGCGTGCCGCACGACATCCGCATCTATCCCCAGGCCGGTCACAGCTACATGAGCCACGGCAGCGGCTGGATGGCGCGGCTCGGTGCGCTCGGGCCGATGGCCGCGGGCTTCGAGCCCGAGGCCGAGGCCGACAGCTGGCGGCGAATGGAGGCGTTCTTCCGCGAGCACCTCGGCTGAGCCCGGGCTACTGCGGCACCGGCGGCGGGAACTGGGCGCGCAGCAGGACGTCGAAGGCGCGGTCCGGCAGCCAGCGCCGCAGCGCCATGAGCACCCGGGCGGCGAGCGTCACCGGGTAGCGCGTGCGCGGGCGGCGGCTCGCGATCGCCCTCTCGATGACCTTGGCGACCGCGGTCGGGCCGGGCGCGAACGCCCCGAGCGGCCCCTCGTACGCCTCGTGGATGCGCCGCGCGACGGTGGCGTCGAAGGCGGCGTAGGGCGAGTCGGGGGCGCCGTGGCCGGTGATGCTCCGCACCGCCGTGTCGCCGAAGCGCGTCTTGATCGGGCCCGGCTCGACCACGATCACGTCGACGCCGAACGGACGCACCTCGAAGCGCAGCGCGTCGCTCAGGGCCTCGACCGCGTGCTTGGTGGCGTGATAGTACGCGCCGCCCGGGAACGTGAGCTTGCCGCCCATCGAGCTCAGGTTCACGATCCGGCCCCACCGCTGGCGGCGCATGCCGGGCAGCACGAGCTGCGTGAGGCGGATCAGGCCGAAGACGTTGGTCTCGAACTGGCGGCGCACTTCGGCCATCGGCACCGCCTCGAAGGCTCCCTCCTGCCCGTAGCCGGCGTTGTTGACGAGCACGCCCACCGCACCGTGCTCGCGCTCGACCGCGTCGACCGCGGCCCGCATCGAGCCCTCGTCGCACACGTCGAGCGGCAGCAGCTTGCAGCCGCGCGCGGCGAGGTCCGCGATCGCCTCGGGCCGGCGTGCGGTCGCCCACACCGTCCAGCCACGCGCAGAAAGCCGCTCGGCCGTGGCGCGGCCGATCCCCGTCGAGCAGCCGGTGACGAGGACCGCGCGCGAGATCGCGTCGGGCATGCGGCACCCCCTTCGGGCCCGACTTATCGCCGGGCGGCGCGCGCACGGTCAAGCGCGCCGCGCCGTCACTCGCAGTGGATCACGCGCGTGCTGGGCGCGGTGCACGCGAGGCCGGTGCTGCGCGCGCACAGCGCCCCCGCGCCCACGGCGATCGCCACACCGGGGACCGGGCCTGCGGCGGCCGGCGCGGGAAAGCCGGCCGCCGGCACGAGGGCGGTCACCGACAGGCTGGTGGAGCCGCCGTCGGCCGCGAGCCCGAGCCGCAGCAGGCCGTCGGCGGGCCGGGCGCTGCCCCGATAGAACCAGCGCATGCCGGCGTTCGTGAAGCCCGCGGGAGGTACGACGACGGCGTACAGCGGCGTCGCCCCGGAGCCCCACACCGCGAGCGCGAGCCCGTTCGCCGTCGGATCGAGCGCCGCGGCGAGCGTCCCACGGGCCACCAGCCGCCAGCCCGCCGTGCGCCGGCTCAGGCGCAGACGCGTCACCGTGAAGGCTGCCCCGGTCGCCGCGGAGCACGAGACGCTCGGGCCGCCCGAGCCGGGAGGCGGGACGCAGCCGGCGATCGCGGTGTGCACGCACCCGCGCGTGGGGTTGCACGCGTCCGTGGTGCACGGGTTGCCGTCGTTGCAGGAGAGCGGCGTGCCCGCGCGGCAGACGCCCGCCTGGCAGGTCTCCATCCCGTTGCAGAGGTTGCCGTCGCTGCACGCCGTGCCGTCGCGAACCGGTGTGTGCGCGCAGACGCCGGCGCTGCACGTGTCGGCGGTGCACGCGTTCCCGTCGTTGCACGAGATCTGCGCGCACGAGCAGCCCACCGCGTTGACGGCCGCTCCCCGGGCCGTCCCCTGGCAGGCGTCCTTGCCGTCGGGCACGCCGTCGCCGTCGGTGTCCGGGTTGAGCGGGTCCGTCTCCCCGGGGTCGACGATGCGGTTGAGGTTCTTGTCTTCCTGCGCGTCGGTGAGCCCGTCGCCGTCCTCGTCGACGAGCCCGGCGACCTGGGCGTAGCCGCTCGTGACCTCGTTCGAGCGCGGGCTCTCGGTGCCGTTGCTGCGGTAGTCGCTGACGCTGAACGCGTAGTCGGTGCGCACGTCGAGCCCGGTGAGGGCGAAGCTCATCGTGCCGTCGGCGGCGGGCGTGGGCTTGCCCGCATCCTGGGCGGTCGCCGTCGTCGAGGCCAGAGGACGGACCCAGACGTGGTAACCGATCACGGACGGATCGGTGACCGGCTGCCAACGCAGGCGGACGCCGTACGTCGTGTTGAGCGGCGCCGCCGGCGCCGCGCCGAGCGCCGCGAGCGCCGCGAGCGCGAGCGCCGTCCGCGCCCACCGCGGGCGCGTCGCGGAACATCCCTGTCCGGCGACGAGGCGCACCTCGACCACTCCTCCCGTCCTTGGGGGGACGACGACACGTTGCGATAAATGGGACGAGACGGAGCGGGCTGAAGCAGCGCGCAGCGATGCCGGGCTCGCGCTACCGAAGCGTCAATCTGTCGTGTGCTGCTGCGAAGACCTCCTCCACTGCTCCGTTTGCTGCACGCGGAAAACCGCTCCGCGCGCGGCGTATCTAGGCAATTTCGCGGGGCCTGTCCATCGGACTTTGGTCGTAGAAAAGACGGGAGATCGTGCAAGAAATACAGGGGAGGCGTATTCCCCGCGCACGGTCCGCGGGCGGCCTGTTCGGGCTTGTCAGATAGCAAGGTGAGGGGGCTCGAGCGCCGCCGCCCGCCGCTGCCATCGCGTGGGGGCGCATGCTATGGCGGGGCATCGCTTCGCCTCCGTCATCGGTTCGCCCGACGCCGCAGGACGTCCTCGCCGGCGTCTTCGGCTACGAGGCCTTTCGCCCGGGCCAGGAAAAGGTGATCGCCACCGTCCTCGGCGGCCGCGACTGCATCGCGGTCATGCCGACCGGCGCCGGCAAGTCGCTCACCTTCCAGATCCCAGCGCGCATCCTGCCCGGCACGGCGCTGGTCGTGAGCCCGCTCATCTCGCTTATGAAGGACCAGGTCGACGCGCTCGAGCGGGTCGGCTTCCGTGCCGCCGTGATCAACTCCTCGCTCGACCGAGACGCGCGCCGGGAACGCCTGCGCCGGCTGCGTGCAGGCGAGTACGAGCTCGTCTACGTCGCGCCCGAAGGGCTCGAGGGCGGCCTGCGCGGGCTGCTCGCCGACGTGCGCGTGTCGCTGGTCGTGGTCGACGAGGCGCACTGCATCTCGGACTGGGGGCACGACTTCCGGCCGGCCTACCGCCGCCTGCGCGGGCTCAAGGCCGAGCTGGGCGGGGTGCCGATCCTGGCGCTCACGGCGACGGCGACCCGCCGCGTGGCGGGCGACATCATCCGCCAGCTCGGCATGGTCAAGCCCGACGGCTACAAGGGCTCGTTCTTCCGCCCGAACCTGGTCCTCACCGCGCACCGCAAAGGCGACGGGCGCGGCTCGCGGCAGGATCTGCTGGCGTACGTGCGGCGGCGGGCCGGCGAGAGCGGCATCGTCTACACGCTCTCGCGCCGCAACGTCGAGTCGCTCGCCGCCTTTCTCCGCGCCGGCGGGGTGCGGGCGGCCGCGTACCACGCCGGGCTGGACGACGCCGAGCGGGCGCGCGCGCAGGAGGCCTTCGCGCGCGACGCGGTCGACGTCATGGTCGCCACGATCGCCTTCGGCATGGGCATCGACAAATCGAACGTCCGTTACGTCGTCCACCGGGAGATGCCGCGCTCGATCGAGAGCTACTACCAGGAGATCGGGCGTGCGGGCCGTGACGGCCTGCCGAGCGACTGCATCCTGCTCTACTCCTGGGCGGACGTCGTGAGCCACGCGCGCCTCCAGGAAGGCGTCGAGGACGGCGAGCTCCGCCGCGCCGCGCGCGCGCGCAGCGTCGCCATGTACGACCTCGCCGCCGCGCCGGGCTGCCGTCACCAGCGCTTGGTCGCGTACTTCGACGAGACCATCGCCGCCTGCGGCGCCTCGTGCGACGCCTGCCGCGGCGTGCCCTTCGTCGACCTCGTGCGCGCGCCCGCGGTGCCGACGCCGCCGGCGTCGTCCGCCACCGGGCCGCTGTTCGAGCGCCTGCGCGCGCTGCGGCGGGCGCTGGCCGACGCCGAGGGCGTGCCGGCATACATCGTCTTCAGCGACGCGGTGCTCGCCCGGATGGCCGCCGCCCGCCCGACCGACGAGGCCGGGCTGCTCGCGGTCTCGGGGGTCGGCCCGGCAAAGCTCGCGCGCTACGGCGCGAGCTTCCTCCGCGTGCTGCGCGAGGGCTGAGCGGCGGATGGACGTCGAGGCCTACGAGGCGGCCATGCGGCAGCCGCTCGACCGGTCCGAGTGCGGCGTCTTCGGGCAGGCGATCCCGATCTGGCGCAGCAGGTCCCAGGCGAAGTACAGCTCGGGGTAGATCAGGGGCTTGCCGCTGGTGAGCAGCGCGGCAGCGACCTCGCGATCGGGGTCGGCCCAGCCGATCACGTTGGTGAAGCCGAGGTGGCCGAAGGCGTGCGCGGTGTCGGGGCCGTAGAGGCTGAACCACTCCGCGCCCAGCATGAAGCCCATGCCGTAGCGGAAGGGGAGGGCGAGCGTGAGGTCGATCTCGAAATACGACTGCTCCGCCGTCGCGCGGCGGATCGTGCGTGGGTCGAAGATGCGCACGCCGTCGAGGGTTCCCCCGGCGAGAAGGAGCTGGAAGTAGCGCGACAGCTCGTTGGCGGTGGCGACGAGGTTGCCCGACGGGATCACGGCGGCGAGGAAGCGCGGGTCGTTCGAGGCCTCCACCACCGTGCGGAAGTCGAGCCCGAGCGCGCGCCGCAGCAGGAAGGAGAGCGGCGGCAGCGGCGGCGGGCCGGTGACGTAGTTGCGCGCCACGCGCGGCACGTCGGCCGGCGCGACGCCGTAGCTCAGCCAGCGGAAGCCGAGCGGCCGGCGCAGCTCCTCGTCGAGGAGCGCGCGCAGGTCGCGGCCGGTCACCCGGCGCACGATCTCGCCGAGGATGAAGCCCCCCGTGATCGCGTGATAGGCGAGCTGGCGGCCCGGGCGCCAAACCTGGGGGAGGTCGCACAGGATGCCCACGATCTCGTCGGGGCGGCCGAGCAGGTCGAGGTCCATCACGCGGGCAGGTGGGTTGGGGATGCCGGCGCGATGGATGAGGAGATGGCGGATCGTGATCCACTGCTTGCTGCCGACGCCGAACTCCGGGACGTAGTCGCAGACGCGGTCGTCGAGTCGGATCAGGTTGCGCTCGTCGAGCAGGTGGACGAGCATCGCGGTGACGGCCTTCGTCGCCGAGAAGATGCAGAAGGGCGTCGCGGGCGTGGCGAGGACCTTCGGCGCCGCCGGCGGGTCGTCGGGCCCGTTGCCCGCCGCATGCCCGATTGCCCGGTCGATGAGCACCCGGCCCCGCCGGCGCACGCAGAGCTGGATCGCGGGGTGCATGCCGCTCTGGTAGAGCCGCTCGGCCGCCCGCCACACGCGGGCGACCGCGGCGGGCTCGACGCCCACCGCGCGCGGCTCCACCTCGGTGGCAGCGCGCGTGCTCACGGAGTCGAGGGCGGCGGGGACGCGGCAGCGGGTGACGAGCGGGCAGCGCACGGCCTCCTCGCCGGCACGATACGGGTGCGCCCGGCGAGTCTCAAGACGTCCCGGCCTGCGCGGCGGCTCGATCCTCGCATCCGCGCACGTCGCGCGCGTCCGCGATACTGGTCGCGCTGTCCGGAAAACCGGACGGCGATCGTGGCCGCCCCCCGACTCGGGCGAGTCACTCCCGGTGGCGCGCCGTTTGCTGTATTCGTCACTCGTCCGAGGGCGCAGAACGGAGCCGATCATGAGCAAATCGACGGGCGAATCAGGCGCGCGCGTCCTGATGTTCGCCCCCCGGGGCATGCCGCGGCTGCGGGCGGCCGAGCCGGGCAGCAGCGTCCTCACGTCGCCGGCCGACGCGCACGCCGTGGAGATCGACCTCCAGGCGCAGATCGATCGCCTGCACGCGGTGAAGACCGAGCTCGAGCTGTCGTACTGGGATCACCCCGGCGAGGGCGACGGGGCGCAGGGCGAGCGCTACCAAATCATGTTCTGGATCGTCCAGGTGGCGGGGCGGGCGGCCGCGCTCGAGGGCATCCTCATGCACAAGGGGGTGCCGCGGGTGCGGGTGCGCGCGGGGAGCGCCCGCAGGGCGAAGGAGATCGGGGACGCCTGCCGGCTGCTGGAGACGGACATGCCCGAGGGCCTGCCGTTCGAGGCCGTGCGCTGCCACGTCGCTGCCATTCTCCGGGCGGGAGACACGGTCGGCCTCGCCGCGGCGGGCGGGTTCGCAATCGACGGGCCGCCGCGCTTCTAGCCGGCGGCGGGCTTCTTCGGGGCAAAAGCTGCCTCGGGGCGCCGGTTTCTGCCCGGGTCCGAGGCGCGCTGGCTCGGTAGACGCAGGACGAACGCGCTGGCATCGCGCGTGCTGACGCCCGCATGCGCCGCCTCGCGCCTCCGGGCCCTCTCGGCCGCCTGGGTCCGCTCGCTCCGGCCCTGGCGACCGCCGCGACCATCACCGTGGCCGCTGCGGCGACCGGCCTGCTGCACCCGCTGTCGCTGTGCATCACGGTCGGCGGAGCGCTCGCCGTGGCGCGCGCCACCTTCCCCCGCGAGCGGATCCGCGGCGCCTGGCGCAACCTCCAGGCTGCGCTCGATCCGGCCCCCGACCTCGAGGGGCTCGTCGTCACGCTGCGGGACTTGTCGCGCGTGCATCGCATGGAGGGGGCACGCGCCCTCGAGCGCGCCGCCGCAGCCGCCCCCGACGGCTTCCTCCGCCGGGCGATTCTCCTCGGCGTCGAGTCGCTCGACGCCGACGGCGAGGAGCTGGCGCAGCGCTTGACGGGCGAGGCGCGCGCGCGCCTCGCCGACATCGAGGCGGCCCGCCAGGTGCTAGTGACGCTCGGCAAGCTCTTTCCGGCCTTCGGTCTCATCGGCACGCTGATGGGCCTCGCCTTGCTGATGCGGCACCTGAGCGGGGCCGACGTCACCGCCATCGGCCCGGGGCTCGGCATCGCGGTGCTGACGACGCTCTACGGTGCCGTGCTCTCGAACGTCGTCGCCCTGCCGCTGGCGACGCGGCTGCAGAGCCACCTCGCCGCCGAGAGCCTGCGCCTCGAGATGATCATCGAGGGGGCGGTCCTCGTGCAGCGCCTCGAGTACCCGAGCCGCGTCGAGCGCGTGCTGCGCGCCTACACCGGCCGGCCGGCGGGGGAGGGCCGCCGCGGCCGCCCCGTCCTGCTCACCGAACGTGCGGCCTGAGCGGCCCCGCCGGGCGCTGGCGCCGCTCGCGCTGGCCGACGACGACCAGACGGCGTGGCTGATCACGTTCAGCGACCTCGTCCTGCAGCTGTTCGCGTTCGTGCTGGTGATGTCCGCCCTCGGGCATGCCCGCCCAACGACGACCGTCGCGGCGCCGCCTCCGCCGCCGGTCCACCACCATCGTCACGCCGCCCGTCACCTTCGACCCCGCCCGGCCGCCGCGCCGGTGGCGCCGCCCGCGCCCGTGCCGGCCCCGGTGCCCCCCGTTGCGCTCGCGACGGCCGGCCGCGACCTCGCGCAGTTCGTCGCGCGGGCCGGGCAGTCGGACGCGGTGAGCGTGGCGGCGAGCGAGGGGGAGGTCGTGCTCACGCTCGGCGAGGCGGTGAGCTTCCCGTCGGGGAGCGACGACCTCCAGCCGGGGGCGCGCCCCGTGCTCGCGGAGGTGAGCCGACTCGCGAGCGCGATGCCTGACGTCTCCATCCACGTCGTCGGGCACACCGACGACGTACCGATCCACACCGCGGCGTTCCCGTCGAACCTCGAGCTGTCGCTCGCCCGCGCCGCGCGCGTCGCGCGCGAGCTGGTCGCGGGCGACCCGTCGCTGCGGGCGCGCACGTTCGCCGAGGGCTTCGGCGCCGAGCGCCCGGTGGCGCCCAACACCGACGCCGAGGGCCGCGCGCGCAACCGCCGCGTCGAGATCCGTCTCGTGCGGCGCGATCGGCCGTAAGCCCGCTTGCCCGCGGCCGAAATCCGCTGTAGCCCCGGGCCGCATGACCGTAGCCGAGGTCTTCGACGCGGCGGACCGCGCGCGCATCGAAGCGCACGGGCTCACGGTGGCCGAGGCGGCGCGCCAGCTCGGGCTCTTCGCCGCGCCGCCGGGGCCTACCGTGCTCGACCGGCCGTGCACCGTAGGCGACGGCATCCGCCTGCTCACCGACGCGGAGGCGGCGACGTGCGTGGCGGCGCACGAGCCGTTGGCGCGCGCGGGCCGGCTGACGAAGTTCGTGCCCGCCTCCGGCGCGGCGAGCCGCATGTTCAAGGCGCTGCTCTGGGCGCGCGAGCACCCGGAGGCCTCCACCCGGCGGGCGGCCGCGCGGCTCGCGGCCGAAGGGCACGCCGAGGCCCGCGAGCTGCTCGCCTTCGCCGAGGGCCTGCCGCGCCTCGGCTTCTACCCCGATCTCGCGGCGGCGCTGGCCGCCGCGGGCAAGGATGCGGCGGCGCTCGCGGCCCGGGGCGAGCTGGGAGACATCCTGGCCACGCTGCTCGCCGCCGAAGGGCTCGACTACGCCGCGCGGCCGAAGGCGCTCATCCCGTTCCACCGCTATCCCGAGGGCAGCCGCACGCCCTTCGAGGAGCATCTCGTCGAGGCTGCGGGCTACGTGCGCGACGAGCGCGGCGTCTGCCGGCTCCACTTCACGGTCTCTTCGCAGCACCGCGCCGCCTTCGAGGGCCTGCTGGAGCGCGTACGCGAGCGGTACGAGCGGCGGCTGGCAGCGCGCTTCGAGGTCGGCTTCTCGGTCCAGAAGCCGTCGACCGACACGCTGGCGGCCGACGCCGGAAACCGGCCGTTCCGCACCGCCGACGGCGCGCTCCTCTTCCGCCCCGGCGGCCACGGCGCGCTCTTGGCGAACCTCGCCGACCTCGGCGCCGACGTGGTCTGCATCAAGAACATCGACAACGTCGTGCCCGAACGGCTCCTCGGCCCCACCGTGCACTGGAAGAAGGCGCTGATCGGGCTGCTCGCGACCGTGCAGGCACGTGCCTTCGAGCTCCTGCGCGCGCTCGCTGCGGGGCCGGACCCCGCCGTCGAGGCCGCGCTCGCGTTCCTCGAGCACGAGCTGCTCGTCGTGGTGCCTGCGGCGGTCCGCGCGGGAAATGCCGCGGTGCGCCGGGCCTTCGCCATCGACCGGCTCGACCGGCCGCTGCGCGTCTGCGGCATGGTCCGCAACCGGGGCGAGCCCGGCGGGGGGCCGTTCTGGGTGCGCGGCCCCGACGGCGGCACGAGCCTCCAGATCGTCGAGACCGCGCAGGTCGACGTCGGCTCTCCCGGCCAGCGCGCGATCCTCGCCGCCGCCACCCACTTCAACCCGGTGGACCTCGTGTGCGGGCTCCGCGACTGGCGCGGCCGGCCCTTCGACCTCGCCCGCTTCGTCGATCCCGACGCGGTCTTCCTGGCCGAGAAGTCCCACGAGGGACGGGTCCTCAAGGCGCTCGAGCACCCCGGGCTGTGGAACGGCGGCATGGCCGGCTGGAACACGGTGTTCGTGGAGGTGCCGGCGATCACGCTCAACCCGGTGAAGACCGTCAACGACCTCCTGCGTCCCGAGCACCAGCCGGCCTAGCGCCCTCTGACGCGCCGCGCTGCCGGGCTCCGTGCATTTTTCTCTAGGCACAGGCGCGGGAAGCATGATAGGCGGGCCTCCATTCGGTCCGCGGCGAGCGGCCGACAACCAAGGAGGGATGGCATGCAGCGGAGGTTGATTCAGCGTCTGAGACCGGTGGCATTCGTCGGGTTGGTCGTGGCGGCGCCCGCGCTCGCGACCACGATCAACCAGAACACGTCCTGGACGATCACGAAGTCGGGCTCGTCCACGACGTACCGGGTCGTGGCCTACGGCGACTCGATTTTCGCCGGCTACCATGGCTCGATCTTCAACGTCGCCAAGCGCGCCGCGCCCTACGTGGACGGGGAGTACCTCTACTTCCCGTTCAACACCAACCTGCTGGTGGTCCGGCGCACGAAGTCGGGCGCCGTGGCGAGCGACATCTACAACAACAAGATCGTCGGCGAGCGCTCCTACATGCAGGACGCGAGCACGCGCGTGGTCGAGTTCGAGATGTGCGGCAACGACTTCCTCCAGGCGCGCAGCAGCTTCTCCGGGCAGAGCGGCACCTGCGACTACAGCCCGCTCAACAACGCGCTGGCGAACTGTACGACCTACCAGCAGCTCGCGATGCAGGCGATCAACCAGTACGCCACGACCGCCAAGGTGAAGGTGATCGCGAACCTCTATTACCCCGGCTACAACGCGGACAACCACAACAGCACGTGCAAGGATGGGACCACCGGCCAGCCGGTGAACCTCCAGAACCTCTTCCTCCCCTACCTCGCCCACAGCAACTGGCGCGGGTGCAACTTCGCGTCGCAGTACGGCTTCCAGTGCGTGGACGACTTCGCGCAGTACATGGGCGCGGACTACGACTCGAACGGCGACGGCATCGTGGACTCCGTCGGGCTCCAGTATCAGCAGGGCGAGTCCGAGACCGACTACGTGAACCGCATCAGCGTCACGCTGCGCTCGACGATCCGCGACTCCACGACGCACTTCGTCAACCCGAGCACGAGCTACGACTACCTCCAGTCCGACAACACGCACCCGACGTACTACGGCTCGGCGACGATCGGCATCAACATCTTCACCGGCAGCGGCTCGGGCTCGGGCGGCCCCGACTTCAGCGCGAGCCAGATCGTCGGCGGCAAGAACCCGGTCTGGAACCAGTACGGGCACGAGCGCATGGGCTGGGCGATCTCGACGTTCAACCCACCGACGCCGTGACCGGTCAGCGCAGGAACGGTAGCAGCACGATCACGGGGACGCCGACGTAATACCCGAGGCGGCACCCGATCTCGACGGCCCGTCGCACCCTCGCCGCGCGCGAGGGTGCGACGGCGGCCGCGAGCCCCGCGACCGCCTCCCCCGCGGCACGCCAGAGGGCCGCCCACAGGAGGAGGTAGGTCGCCGCGAACGCCCAGTAGATCGCGAACGTGCGCAGGTACGCCGCCGGCCCCTCGAGATAGTACTGGCCGAGCGGGCCGCCGAAGGCGATGTGCTGGTGCGCGTTGAAGACGAGGGCCGCCGGCAGAAGCGCGAAGCCGCCGAACTTGCCGAGCCGGTGGTACCAGCGCTCGCGCCGCGCCGCGGCGCGCGCCCGGGCCCACGCGACGGCGGGGTGGGCGAGGACGCCGCGGGCCGACTCGACGCCGGCGTCGGCGAGCACCGCGAGCAGAGGGCCGGGGTCCGTGACCGCGAGGCCGTGGCCGAGCCGCCGGCCCGAGCGCAGCCACAGCGACAGCCCGGGCCCCGGCAGCGGCAGCATCCACGGCGCGACCCGCGCGACGGCGGCGCACGGCACCTCGACCGTGCGGTCGCGCGTCCGTACGAGGAGCACGCCGCCGCGGCAGGTCACCCCGGCCGCGCAGGCGCGGCGCAGCAGCCAGGCCGCCACGCCCGGCAGCGCCCAGAGCACGATCACCGGTCGCAGCAGTGGGAAGAGCGGCACCGTCTCCGGCGCGAGCAGCACCCAGGCGAGGATGCCGAGCAGGCTCGCGCGGCTCACGCCCACGAGCCCGCCCGTGACGAGCCGCCACACGGGCGGATACGCGTACGCGTCGAAGGCCGCCGGGCTGCCGGCGGTGCAGGGGTCTTCGTCCGTCATCTTGCCGGCCGCCGGCAGCTTTTCCTATATACTGCGGGGTCGATGGGGGGCCATCCGGATGTGCCGCGTCCCGACCCCGACGGCGTGCGCGTGCTCGCGGCTTCGCCAGTCCGCCGCGCCGCCCGGCTCCTCGGGCTCGCCGTCGCGCTCGTCGGGGTCACCACCGTGGGAATGATCGTCGCGATCCGCCTGGCGCCCGCCGCGCGTCCCGCCGAGGTCGTGCGCGAGACCGCGGCGCCCGAACGCGGCGTGCCCGCGGCGGCCGAGCCCCCGGCGCCGCCGCCTGCGCCGGCGGTCGACACGCGCGCCGCGGCCCACGTCGAGCGCGCCCGCCCGCCAGGATCGCCAGGGCAGCCGGCCGCGATGGTCGCGACCGCGGGCGCCGACGACGGCGCCGCGCACGAGGATGTTCCCTTCACGTTCGGCGAGCCCGGCACCGGGATCCAGGCGTTCCCACCGCCGGGTACCAAGCCGATCAAGCGCGGCATCGTGGTGCCCGACGGTTTCGAGCTGCCGCCCGGCTACGTCCGTCACTACCAGACGACCGACGACGGCCAGCAGCTTCCGCCGATCCTGATGTTCTCGCCCGACTACACCTTCGTCGACGCGAACGGGAAACCGGTCGCCGTGCCGGCCGACCGCGTCGTGCCGCCCTCGATGGCGCCGCCCGGCCTGCCGATGCGCATGCTCGACGTCCCCGCGCCGCAGGGCGCCTCGGGCCCGGCGCGCTGAGCCCGGCGCGCGCGAGGCTCGCCGCGGGCGCGGCGGCGAGCGCTGCGGCGTTCGCGCTGGTCGCGCGTGTCGCCTGGCCGTGGGCCGCGCTCTGCTGGGTCGTGCTCGTCCCCTGGCTCGCCGCCGCCGACCGCGCGCGCACGGTCGGCTCCGCGCTCGCGGCGGGGCTCCTGATGGCCGTCGGCTTCGCGCTCGCGGTGTTCCCGTGGTTCGCGAGCGCGATCGCGGCCTACACCGGGGCCCCGTGGGCGCTGGCGCTGCTCGTGCTCGTCCTGCTCGCGCCGGTGCTCGAGCCGCAGCTCGTCGCGGTCGCGCTCGCGCGGCACGCCGCGCGGCGGACGGGCGGCGGGCGCCGGCGGGTGGGCGTCGCGTCGGTGTGCGCCTACGTCGGCGCGGAGTGGGCCGTGCCGAAGCTCTTCGGCGACACGCTGGGCCAGGGGCTCTTCGCCTCGCGCCTGTGGCGCCAGGGGGCGGACCTGGCAGGGACGGCCGGGCTCACGCTGGTCGTCGTCGCGGGCAACGAGCTCGCGCTCGCGGCCGCCCGCGCCCTCCGCGGCGGGCGGCCGCGGAGCGCGCTCGTGCCCGTCGCGGGCATCGCGGCGCTGGCGCTCGGCCTCGCCGGCTACGGGACGATGCGCTGCCGGCAGATCGACGCCGCCGCGCGCGCGGCGGCACCGGTCACCGTCGGCGTCGTGCAGGCAGACATCAGCCAGTACGACCGCCTCAGGGCGGAGCTCGGGACCTTCGAGGCCGTCCGCCAAATCCTCGATGCGCACTTCGCGCTCTCCAGCGAGGTGCTCGATCGCGGCGGCATCGACCTGCTCGTCTGGCCGGAGACCGTGTACCCGACGACCTTCGGCGCGCCCAAGAGCGCCGACGGTGCCGCCTTCGACCGCGACATCGCCGGCTTCGCCGCCGCGATGGGCGTGCCGCTCGTCTTCGGCGCCTACGACGTCGAAGGCGACGACGAGTTCAACGCCGCGGTCTTCCTCGAGCCTGCGGCGGAGGGGCGCGTGACCTTCGCGACCTACCGCAAGGCGCGGCTCTTCCCGCTCACCGAGCGCGTGCCGGCGCTGCTCGGCTCCGCCGCGGTGCGCCGGGTGCTGCCGTGGCTCGGCTCGTGGAAGCCCGGCGCGGGACGCGACGTGATCCCGGTGACGTTGCGGGATGGACGGCGGCTGCGCGTCGCGCCGCTCATCTGCTACGACGCCGTCGATCCCGACCTCGTGCGGGCTGCGGTGCGGCGCGGGGCGGACGCCATCGTCACGCTGTCGAACGACTCGTGGTTCGCCGCCGGCGCCGGACCGCGGCTTCACCTCGTCGTGTCGGCGTTCCGCAGCATCGAGACCCGCCGGCCGCAGGTGCGCGCGACGAACACCGGCATCTCGGCGGTGATCTCGCCGGCCGGCGACCTGCTCGCCACCGCCGGCGTGGGCGAGCGGGCGGCGCTGGTCGCCCGCGTCGTGCCCGCGGGCGGCGCGTCCACGCCGTGGCTCGCCGGCGGTGACTGGCTCGGCCCGGCGGCGCTGGCGGCGGCGATCGCCCTGCTCGCGTGGCGCCGGCGCGTGGTGTAGAGCGGCGGGCATGGTGGTCGTCACGAACCGCATCCCGGTGGCCCGCGGGCACGAGATCGACTTCGAGGACCGTTTCAGGCGCCGCGTCCACCTGGTCGACCGCCACCCGGGGTTCGTCCGCAACGAGGTCCACCGCCCGCGGCCGATGAAGTTCGACCACGAGCGCGGCACGTGGACCGAGGACCCCGACGCGCAGGGCTTCTACGAGGTGAAGACCTGGTGGCGGCGCTTCGAGGACTTCGTCGCCTGGACGCAGAGCCCCGACTTCGCCGAGGCGCACGCGAGCCGCCCGCCGCGCGAGATGTTCGCCGGGCCGAACGTCCTCGAGGTGCACGAGGTGCTCACCAGCACCGACCTGGGCGACCGGCTCTGAGCCGTCCGCGCCGCCTGCAATTGCACTTCACTTGATCATGATAAAGTGAAGTGCATGTTCAAACGGGCGCTCACGCTCCCCCCATCCGGACGGGAGACATTCTTCCTCTGGGGCCCGCGCCAGACCGGCAAGACGACGCTGCTGCGCGCGACCTACCCGGAGGCGTTCTGGGTCGACCTGCTCAAGGCTGACGAATTCCGGCGCTACGTGCAGAATCCCGAGCGCCTGCGCGAGGAGGTCGCCGCCGCCGCCGGCGTTCGTCAAGTCGTGGTCGACGAGGTGCAGAAGGTGCCGGCGCTGCTCGACGAGGTCCACTGGCTGCACGAGAATCGACGCGTGCGGTTCGCGCTTTGCGGCTCGAGCGCGCGCAAGGTGCGACGCGGCGGCGCCAATCTGCTCGGCGGCCGCGCGCTCCGCTACGAGCTGCACGGCCTCACCGTCGCCGAGCTAGGGACGGCTGCCGACGTCGGCGGCCTCGTCAACCGCGGCTACCTCCCGGCGATCTACGGCGCGGCGCGACCGGAGCGGCTGCTGACCGCGTACGTGGCGGACTACCTGAAGGAGGAGATCGCGGCAGAAGGCCTCGTGCGCAACCTGCCGGCCTTCTCGGAGTTCCTGAACGTTGCTGCGCTCTCCGACGCCCAGCTCGTCAACATGGCGACCATCGCCCGCGAGTGCGGGGTCTCCAGCCACACCATCAAGGGTTACTTCCAGATTCTCGAGGACACGCTGCTCGGCCGCTGGCTTCCGGGCTACACGAAGCGTCCCAAACGGCGCGTGATCGCCGCGCCGAAGTTCTATTTCGCCGACGTCGGCGTGGTGAACCAGCTCGCCCGCCGCGGGCCGCTCGAGGCCGGCTCCGAGCTCTTCGGCAAGGCGTTCGAGAACTGGGTGTTCCACGAGCTGTGCGCGCACGCTGCGTACGCGGACCCGTCGCTGCGACTCGCGTACTGGCGGCTCGCCAGCGGCATCGAGGTGGACTTCGTCGTCGACGACCTGCGCGTCGCCATCGAAGCCAAGGGGACCCGCAAGGTGACGGCCGATCACTTGAGGGGGCTGAGGAGCCTCGTCCAGGAGCACCCCCAAGTGGGGAAGCGCATCGTCGTGTGTCTCGAGCCCCGAGCCCGTACGACGGACGACGGCATTCTCGTCCTACCCGCCCTCGACTTCGGCCGGCGCCTGGGCGCCGGCGAGCTGCTGTGAACGAGCCGCGCGCCGTTCCTCACTTGCCCCCGAGCCACGTGAGGATCGCTGCGCGGTCGGCGTCGAGCTCCGGCGGCGCGCGCCGCGCCGCCGGCTCCGGCACGTCGGCCAGCTTGACCGGGTTGCCGGCGACCCAGAGCGTGCCGATTGCCGGGTCGGGGATGCCGACCACCATGCCGCGGGCCGCCGCTTGCGGGCAGCGCGCGGCGTCGGCGACGGTGTTGACCGGGGCGCACGGCACGCCGGCGCGCTCGAGGCGCTCGAGCCACGCGGCCGCCGGGCGCTCGCGCAGCGCCGCGCCGACCTCGGCTTCGAGCGCATCGGCGTGGCGGCGGCGCGCGTCGGGCGTGGTGAAGCGCGCGTCGGCCCGCAGCTCGGGGCGGTCGATCGCCGTGCACAGCGCGGCGAAGTGCGCGTCGTGGCCGGCGCAGATCACCACCATGGCGCCGTCGCCGGCGGTGAAGGCCTGGAAGGGCGCGATGTTCGGGTGGCGCGTACCGAGGCGCCCGGGGACGGCGCCGGTCACGAGGTGGGTCGTGAGCGCGTTCTCGAGGATCGCGAGCTGGCAGTCGAGCATCGCGACGTCGACCATCGTGCCCGCGCCCGTGTCGCGGCGCTTGCCGAGCGCGGCGAGGACGCCGATCGCCGTGAAGAGGCCGGCGGTGATGTCGCCGATCGACACGCCGACGCGCGCCGGCGGCCCGTCGGGGTAGCCCGTGAGCGAAAGAATGCCGCCCATCGCCTGCGCGACCATGTCGAAGGCGGGACGCTCGCGCAGCGGCCCCGTCTGCCCGAAGCCCGACGTCGCGGCGTAGACGAGCCGTGGCCAGCGCGTGTGGAGCGAGGGCCAGCCGTAGCCGAGGCGGTCCAGCACGCCGGGACGGAAGTTCTCGACCAGCACGTCGGCCGCGCCGAGCACGCGCTCGAAGAGCGCGCGGTCGTCTCGCTCGCCAAGGTCGAGCGCGATCGACTCCTTGCCGTGGTTGAGCGCGGCGAAGTAGAGGCTCTTTCCGCCCACGAAGGGGCCGATGCCGCGCGCGTCGTCGCCCGCGGGCGGGCGCTCGACCTTGATCACGCGCGCGCCCAGGTTGGCGAGGACCAGCGTGCAGTACGGGCCGGCGAGCACGCGGGTCAGGTCGACGACGACGACGCCGGCGAGCGGGCGGGGATCGGCGGTCATCCGGCGAAGGATACGCGGCCGCGCGTGCACCGTCGACCCGCGGCCCGTCCTGTGGCAGAAGGCACGGCGGATGGCGACGTCGGCCCCGCGGCCCTTCACCCCCGCGCAGGAGCGCCTCGGCAGCGCGGTGATCCGCCTGATGTCGATCGCCAACGTCTGGCTCTACCGGCTCACCGGAGGACGCCTCGGCGGACGCTTCCTCCGCGGCGCCCCGGTGCTCCTGCTGACCACGGTCGGCCGGCGCTCCGGACAGCCGCGCACGGTGCCGCTCCTCTACCTGCGGCGCGGCGACACGCTGCTCGTCGTCGCGTCCAAGGGCGGCATGTCGCGCCACCCGCTCTGGTACCGCAACCTCGCGGCGAACCCGCGGGTCGAGGTCGAGATCGGCCGCGAACGGCGGGCGATGACGGCGCGGCGGCTCGACGACGCCGAGAAGGCCCGCGTGTGGCCGGACCTCGTCGCGATGTACCCCGACTACGCCGCCTACCAGGCGCGCACGCCGCGGAACATCCCGGTGGTCGCGCTCACGCTCCCTTGACGTTGCGGATGTAGCGCTGGAGATCCTCGCGATCGATCAACGAGAGCACCTCGATCTGGCCGCCGTCGCGCAGCCGGTAGATGAGCCGCACGTCGGAGGCGACGCGGATGCGGTAGTAGTTGGGCAGCCCCTCGAGGGGGATGGCCCGCAGGCTCGGGTGGCGCCAGTCCTCGGCCAGCCGGTACGCCTTCTCGAAGGCGTTGCGGAGCACGCGGCGGTCCCAGCGGCGGATCGACTCGTAGAACTCGGCGCTGAAGACGGGAAGCCGCCAAGTCGCGCTCGGCTCGCGCGGCGCCTCTTCGGCTGCCGCCGCGGGGCGGACCGCGCCCGCCTGCTCGACCGTCCGCAGGCGCGCCTCGAGCGCCGCCTCGGCCGCGCGCGCCTCGTCGAGGTCGGCCTCGAGCGCCCGCTGCCGGCGCCCGGCCTCCTCGAGCGCGCCGGAGAGGCGCCCGACCTCGGCGGCCGTCCCCGACTGGAGCCGGGCCCGCAGCTCGTCGCGCTCGCGCGCCAGGCGGTCGCGCTCGACGAGCGTCGCCTCGCGCGCCTGCTCGGCGGCGCGCGCCTCCTGCCGCGCGACCCGCAGCCGCTCCTCGAGGTCCGCGACCTGCTGCTTGAGGCTCCCCACGCGGCGCAGCGCGCGCTCGCCGCGCCGCTCCGCGCGCGCCACGTCGCGCGCCATCTCCTCGGCCAGGCGCTGCGCCCCGTCCGGGGCCGGCGGCGAGGCCGGCGGGGGCTCCTCCTCCGCCGGCGGCGGCGCGTCGCACTCGGCGAGGATGGCGCGGGCCACCGCGGAGGCGTGCGGGCCGGCCGCATCGCTGCCGGCGCGCAGCAGCCCCCACGCGAGGTCGCGCAGGGGATCGCGCGATTCGAGGACGAGGGCGGTCACGGCCGCCGCGCCGTGCTCGGCCGCGAGCGCCGGACCGAGCGGCGACTCCCCGAGCTCCTTGCGCAGCGTCGCGTCGACCGCTGCCGCGACCTCGGCGTCGTCGTCGTAGCAATCGACCAGCGTGCCCGCGAGCTCCCAGACCGACAGCGTGTCGATGCGCGTCCCGCGCGGCGCCGTGCCGAGGCGGCCGACGAGCCGGCGTAGCACGCCGTCGCGCAGCGAGACGACGAGGAACGCCTCGCGCTCCTCGGGCCCGAGGGGAGAGAGCAGCGCCACGGGGATGATTCTATGCCGTCTCGGCTGTGATATAGGCAACCGCACCTCGGCATGCGCATCCGGTTGCTCGTGCTCCTGCTCGCGCTCGCCGCGGCCCGCGCGGGATCCGCGGCCGAGGCCGTCGGGACGGTGCTCTCGCTGCCCGCGCGGCCCGGGGCGCACTGGTTCTGGCTGAGCGACATCCTGCTGCACCGCACGGCCCTCTTCGACGCCGACTCCGGGAGCCTGCTCGGGACGATCACCTCGGGCAGCCCAGGCGTGGGCTTCGTCATCGCGCCCCTGTTCTCGCCCGATCACCGCGAGATCTACCTCGCCGAGACATACTACTCGCGCGGCGTCCGCGGCGAGCGCACCGACGTGGTCACGGTCTACGACGCGAGCACCCTGCTCCCGGTCGCCGAGGTCGAGATCCCACCGCACCGCGCCGAGTACTTCCCCGGCAACGCGGCCAACGCCCTCTCCGACGACGGGCGGTTCATGGCGGTCTTCGACCTGACGCCCGCGACCTCGGTCTCGATCGTCGACGTGCAGGAGCGCCGGCTCACCACCGAGATCCGCACGCCGGGGTGCAGCCTCGTCTACGCGGCGGGCCCGCGGCGCTTCCTCATGCTCTGCTCCAACGGTGCGGCGCTCAGCGTGACGCTCGACGAGCAGGGACGGGAGGCGCGCCTCGAGCGCAGCGCGCCGTTCTTCGACCCGGAGCAGGATCCGCTGACCGAGAAGGCGGTACGGCGCGGCGACGAGTGGCTGTTCGTCTCGTTCGCCGGGGTCGTCCATTCCGTCGACGTGGGCGGCGAGGTGCTGCGCTTCGGGGCGCCGTGGTCGCTCCTCGACGACGCCGACCGCCGCGCCTCGTGGCGGATCGGCGGCGGCCAGCACCTCGCGGTGCACGCGGCCACCGGCCGGCTCTACGTGCTCGTCCATCAGGGCGGGCCGGACACGCACAAGGAGCCGGGCACGGAGGTGTGGGTCTACGATCTCCAGAGCCGCCGGCGCGTGCAGCGCATCGCGATGCTGAGCCCGCTGGCGAGCTTCGTCGGCCAGCAGCTCGCGGCCGCGGGGCGGCCGCGGGCGGCGGGGTTCGCCGAGTGGCTGATCGCGAAGGCGACACCGAACCCGGGCGTCGACCGCATCCTCGTCACCCAGGACGAGCACCCCGTGCTCGTGGCCTCGGCGTCGATGCCGCCCACGGTCACGATCCACGACGCGCTCACGGGCGAGGTCGTCCGTGAGATCGCCGAACCCGGGCTCGCCGCGAGCCTGCTCTTCGCGCCATGACCGCGATGGACCCGGCGATCGTCCTCGTGCTGCGCGGGGCGCTCGCGCTTCTGTTCCTGATCGCCGCGGCGCACAAGGCGCGCGACCCGGGCCGGTTCCGCGCCGTGCTCGCCGACTACCGCCTGCTGCCCGCCCGGCTCGTCGCACCGGCGGCCGTCGCCCTGCCCGCGGTCGAGGGGACGCTCGCGGCTGCGCTCTGCGCACCCGGGCAGCGCGCGCCGGGGCTGGTGGGTGCCGCGGCGCTGCTGCTGCTCTACGCGGGCGCGATGGCGGTCAACCTGGCCCGCGGTCGGCGCGATGTCGACTGCGGCTGCATGGGCCCCGCGGCGCACCGGCCGATCGCCCCGGGGCTCGTGGCGCGCAACGTCGCGCTCGCGGCGGCGGCGGTCGCCGGGCTCGTCCCGACGGCGCCGCGTCCGCTCGTGTGGGTCGACGCGGTGACGGCCGCCGGCGGCACCGCGGCCCTGGCCGCGCTCTGGGGCGCCGCCGGCCGCCTGCTCGCGAACCGCCCGGCGCTCGCGCGCCTGCGAGGGACGGCGTGACCCAGGCGCTCCTCGTGTCGAACGCCCTCCTGTGGGCGGCGGTGGTCCTGCTCGCCTGCGTGGTCGCCGCGCTCGCCAGGCAGATCGGCGTGCTCTACGAGCGGGTCGCGCCCGCGGGGGCGCTCGTCCTCGGCCGCGGGCCCGAGGTCGGCGCCCCGGCGCCGGTCGTGCGCGTCGAGGACCTCGGTGGCCGGCCGCTCGACGTGGGCGCGTCCCGCGCCGACGGGCGTAGCACACTGCTCTTCTTTCTTTCGCCCACCTGCCCCGTCTGCAAGGCGCTGCTGCCGGCGCTGCGCTCGGCCGCGGCGCGCGAGGCCGCCTGGCTCGACGTCGTGCTCGCCAGTGACGGCCCGAGGCCGGAGCACGAGGCGTTCGTGCGCGCACGGCGGCTCGAGGCCTTTCCCTACGTGCTCTCCCCCGCTCTCGGTCTCGCCTGGGGGGTGGCGAAGCTCCCGTACGCCGCGCTGGTCGACGAGGCGGGCATCGTGCGCGCCCGCGGCTTGGTGAACACGCGCGAGCACCTGGAGAGCCTCTTCGAGGCGAAGGAGCGGGGCGTCGCCTCCCTCCAGGAGTTCCTCGACAACGCCGAGCCCCCGCTGGAGGCAGGCACGTGACGGCAAACCGGCCGTGGATCGACCGTCTCGTCGAGGGCGCGGCACGCCAGCTCGCGCGGCGCACGTCGCGCCGCGGCATGCTCGCGCGGCTCGGCGCCGCGCTCGTCGGCGCGGCGGCGCTGCCGCTGCTGCCGGTGGCGCGTGCAGCGACCGAGGACCCGCGCATGCCGCCGCCGGACGACTCGAAGCTCGAAGGCGCGGTCGGCGACCCCACGAGCTGCGCCTACTGGCGCCACTGCGCGATCGACGGCTTCCTCTGCGCCTGCTGCGGGGGCTCGCAGAACGCCTGCCCGCCGGGCACCGAGATGTCTCCGGTCACCTGGATCGGCACCTGCCGACACCCGGGCGACGGTCGCGATTACATCATCTCCTACAACGATTGCTGCGGGCAGTCGCTGTGCCTGCGCTGCCGCTGCACGCGCACCGAGGGCGAGAAGCCCGTCTACTTCACCTCGCGCAACAACGACCTCCTGTGGTGCTTCGGGACCAAGAGCCGCGCGGTGCACTGCTCGGTGGCGATCGTCCTCGGGGTGGCGACCCGGTCGTGACGCGGCCGCACGCAGCCGCGGTCCTCGCCGCGGCGGTCGGCCTCGCCGCCGGGCGCGCCGGCGCGATGAGCGGGCCGCCGCTCGACTACACGCTCGCGTGCGCCGGCTGCCACCGCGCCGACGGCGGCGGCACCCCGGGGAGCATCCCGCCGCTCGCGGGCTCGGTCGCGCGGTTCCTCCGCGTCGCGGGCGGCCGGGAGTTCCTGGCACGCGTGCCCGGCGTGGCGCAGGCGCCGCTCGACGACGCGGCGCTCGCCGGCGTGCTCAACTGGATGCTCGCCCGCTTCGACCCCGCGCACCTGCCCGCGGGCTTCGTGCCCTACGACGCGGCCGAGGTGGGACGGCTGCGCCACGAGCCGCTCATCGACGTCGAGGGCGTGCGGGAGCGGTTGCTCGAGGCCATCGGCCACCGCCGTTTTTCCCCTTGACAGCGCCCCGCGCGCGCGCGTACGAGCCAGCAAGACGGAGTGCGAAACCGCGCGCTGATCGCGCGCGCCGTGAGGAGACCTCGTCATGATGCGCTTGTCCGGTGCTGTCGTCGCGCTATCCCTCGCCGTGGGCGTGATCGGGGCCGTCGCGCCCCCGCGAGCGTTCGCCGGCCCGTACCCGGCGAACGTGTGCGTGAGCGCCAAGCAGCGGGAGGCCGGACTCTACTGCAAGCGCGCCCTCAAGGCGTGGGCGGGCTTCGAGAAGAAGGGCGACGCCGGCAAGCGTGACGCGGCGCTCGCGGCCGCCGCAGCGACGCTCACCACGGCGTGGGGCGCGGCGGATGCGAAGGCGTTCGCGAACGGCACCGACTGCGCCGAGACGACCCTGTCGGTCACGGCGGCGCAGGGCCTCGTCGACTCCGCGATCGCCGCGGTGGTGGACGAGGTCGATGCCGGACTCGTGGCCGGCGACCGGCACGACGCGCAGTGCGCCGCGCGCATCCTGATCGCCGCGGGCACCGACTGCCAGAAGCTGCTGCAGGCCGACGGCGTCTTCATCGAGAAGCTCGAGCGGGACCCCAAGCGCGTCAAGCGTAACCAGAAGCAAGCCGCGGCACGGAGCACCTTCCTCACGCGGTTCGCGAAGGCGACCGCGGGGAGCTGCCATACGACGGCCACCCCGGGCGGCGTGCAGAGTCTCCTCGACGGGATCGACGGGAGCATCGTCGAGGAGACCACGGTGTCGCCCAACGTCGACGACACGCAGTTCACGGATATCTCGCCCACGGGGACGACGACCTACCAGGGCAAGCAGCTCACCCCGCAGTGCATCTACGGCCAGCCGTACCACTTCTTCGTGAAGCGCGGCTCGGTCAACAAGCTGGTCATGTACTACCAGGGCGGCGGCGCCTGCTGGGACGCGCTCACCTGCGGCATCCCGACCTGCGACTCGAGCGCCGACAGCGGCGACGACCCGAACGGGGCGACCACGGGCTTCGCCGATCTGAGCAACCCGAGCAATCCGTTCCGCGACTGGAACATCGTGTTCGTTTCCTACTGCAGCTGCGACATCCACTTCGGCGACGCCGAGAAGGACTACACCCCGACGCTGCACATCCAGCACCGCGGGTTCGACAATGCCAAGATCGCGGAGAAGTGGGCGCGGGAGCACTTCCTCGATCCCGACGTCGTCTTCGTCACCGGCTCGAGCGCGGGCGCGTACGGCGCGTGGTTCCATGCGCCGCTGCTGCACCCGGTGTGGCCGGCCTCGCAGTTCCACGTGCTCGCGGACGCGGGCAACGGCGTGATCACGCAGAACTTCCTCGAGACGTACTTCCCGAACTGGAACTTCATCGCGAACATCCCGAAGAACATCCCCGGCGTGCTCGAGTCGCTCCAGAACGGCAGCGGTATCCCCGGCTACACGCAGGCGGTGGCGAGCTTCTTCCCCAACACCACCTGGGCGCACTACGCGACCGCCTACGACGGCGGCTCGGGCGGGCAGACGGGCTTCTACAACATCATGCTGAACAACAACAATCCGCTCGCCGCGCTCACCTGGTGGACCGGAAGCTGCCAGTGGAACCAGGTGATGGAGCAGCAGGTGCAGGAGACGGCCGCCGCGCTCACCGCGACCAACAACTACCGGTACTACGTCGGGACGGGCTCGCGGCACACGATGTGGGGCTCGAACAAGGTCTACACTGACACCAGCGGCGGCGTGCCGACGCTCGTCGACTGGATCAACGCGACGCTCGCGAGCACGCCCCCGGCGGGCGACAGCCCGGCCTGGACGGACGTCCAGTGTACGGACTGCGGCGTCCTGCTGCCGGGCGACCCGCAGCCGCCGACGCTGCCGACGCCGCCGTTCGCGCAGGTCGGGTCGAACGTCGTGGTGGAGTGTCCCTCGTCGGCGAGCGGCGCGTTCGTCGAGTAGGGTAGGCGGTCCGGCCGCGCCCCCCTTGTCAGGGCCCCCGGGCCTGGGGCAGGGTGCGCCTTGCGCGACGGGGCGCGGCCATGGACCAGGTCACCGCACACCGCCTCCACTTCGCCTTCACCGTCACCTTCCACTACCTCTTCCCGCAGTTGACGATGGGGCTGGCGCTCCTCATCGTGCTGCTCAAGTCGGCGGCGCTGCACAGCGGCGACCCTCGCTACGACCGGGCGGCGCGCTTCTGGGGCCGCGTCTTCGCGATCAACTTCGCGATGGGGGTGGTCACCGGCATCCCGATGGAGTTCCAGTTCGGGACCAACTGGTCGCGCTTCTCCCGCGCGGCCGGGGGCGTCATCGGGCAGACGCTGGCGATGGAGGGCGTCTTCGCGTTCTTCCTCGAGTCGGGGTTTCTCGGCCTCTTCCTCTTCGGTGAGCGCCGGCTCGGCCCGCGCGGCCACTGGGGAGCTGCGGCGCTCGTGTTCCTCGGATCGTGGCTCTCGGGCTACTTCATCATCGCCACCGACGCGTGGATGCAGCACCCGGTGGGCTGGGCGCGCGGCGCCGACGGTGGGTTCGCGCTCGCGAGCCTGCGGGCACTGCTCCTCAACCCGTGGGCCGGCTGGCAGTACGCGCACAACATGAACGGCGCGGTCATCACCGCCTGCTTCGTGATGGCGGCGGTCGGAGCGTACTATCTGCTCGCGGGCGAGCACACGGACCAGGGCCGCCTCTTCGTCCGGCTCGGGGTCGTGGTCGGCGCGGTCGCCACGGTCGTGCAGCTCTTCCCGACCGGCGACGGCCAGGGGCGGCTGGTCGCGACCCATCAGCCCGCCACGCTCGCGGCGATGGAGGGGCTCTTCCGTACCGAGGCGGGCGCGCCGCTCGTGATCCTCGGGCAGCCCGACGTCGAGCAGCAGCGGCTCGACAACCCGCTGGTCATCCCCCGCATGCTGAGCTTCCTCACCTACCGGCGTTGGCGTGCGGAGGTGAAGGGCCTCGACGCCTATCCCCCGCAGGACCGGCCGGACAACGTGCCGTTGCTCTACTACAGCTATCACATCATGGTCGGGCTCGGGACGATCTTCATCGCGGTGATGGTCCTCGCCGCGTGGATGCTCTGGCGCGGCACGCTCTACCGCTCGCGGGCGATGCTCTGGACGCTCATGCTGAGCCTACCCTTCCCGTACATCGCCAACACGGCGGGATGGATCACCGCGGAGGTGGGACGCCAGCCGTGGCTGATCCACGGCCTCCTGCGCACCACCGACGGCATCTCGCCGATGGTGTCGAGCGGCAACACGCTCTTCACGCTCCTCGGCTTCATGGGGATGTACGGCATCCTGGGCGTGCTCTGCCTGTTCCTCCTCCAGCGCGAGATCGCGCGGGGGCCGGAGGGCTAGGGCGATGAGTACGCTCTGGTTCTGCCTCGTGGTCGCCATGGGGATCGCCTACGTCGTGCTCGACGGCTTCGATCTCGGCGCCGGCGCGATCCACCTGCTCGTGGCGCAAACCGACCGCGAGCGCCGCCTCGTGCTGCGCTCGATCGGTCCGGTGTGGGACGGCAACGAGGTGTGGCTGCTCGCCGGCGGCGGCACCCTCTACTTCGCCTTCCCGGCCCTCTACGCCGCCGGATTCAGCGGATTCTATCTACCGCTGATGATCGTGCTCTGGCTGCTCATGCTCCGCGGCGTGGCCGTCGAGTTCCGCAACCACGTCGCGAGCCCGGTGTGGGCGCCGCTGTGGGACGTCGTGTTCGCGGCGGCGAGCCTGCTGCTCGCCGTCTTCTACGGGGCGGCGCTCGGCAACTTGGTGCGCGGGGTGCCGCTCACCGCGGAGGGATGGTTCTTCGAGCCGCTGTGGACCGACTTTCGCGTGGGTCCCGGCGCCGGCATTCTCGACTGGTATACGATACCCGTGGGGCTGTTCGCCGCCGCGGCGCTGGTCCTGCACGGCAGCCTCTGGGTGAGCCTCAAGACCGAAGGCGCTCTCCAGGAGCGCACGCGGCGGATGGCGCGGCGCGCGTGGCTCGCGGTCGCGGGGGGGACGATCGTGGTCACGCTCTTGACCTGGATGGCGCAGCCCCAGGCGGGCGCGAACCTCGCCGCACACCCGTGGGGGGCGCTCTTCCCCGCGGCCGCGGCGGGAAGCCTCGTCGGCGTGCGCCGCGCGCTGGCGCGCGAGCGCGACCGTGCCGCCTTCCTCGCCTCGGCGGCCTACCTCGCCGCGATGCTCGCGAGCGCGGCCTTCAGCGTCTACCCCTACGTGCTCCCCGCGGTCACCGGCCCCGCCTACGCGCTCACCGTGGACAACGCCGCCGCCTCGCCCCACGGCCTGCGCGTCGGGTTCGTGTGGTGGACGCCGGGCATGCTGCTCGCCTGCGCGTACTTCGCCTACACGTATCGCCACTTCGCCGGCAAAGTGACGCTCGACGGGGAGGGCCACTACTGAGGCGCGACGGCCGCCGCCCACGCCTCGGGCGCCTCCATCTGCGGGTAGTGGCCGACGCCGTCGAGCACGCGCAGCGGTCCGCGCGACATCGCCGCGAGTCGCCGCCCGATCTCGAGCACCGCGATGGGATCGCGGTCGCCCCACACGACGCGGATCGGCACGTCGGTGCGCTCGAGGATCGGCCGCCACCGGCCCGCGTGGTCGCGGCGCTCGAGGTTGTACCGGGCGATCTTGCCGAGCACCGCGAGCCCGCCGTCGGCGGCGAGCCAGTACGCGATCGCCCGCAGGTCGACGGCCGGCGTGCGGTCCGGGTCGGCCCAGAGAAAGCGCAGCCCCTGCGCGAACGCCTCGGGGTCGAAGCTCGCCGCGAAGCGGGCGGCGCCCTCGTCGGTGATGATCGCGTGCTGGAACGGCGTGAGCTGCGCCAGCTCAACCAGGTGGCTGCCGTTGCAGAGCACGAGCCCGTCGAGCGCCACGCCGAGCGTCCCTTCCTCGTGCCGGCACAGCATCTCGACGGCGACCGTGAGCCCCATGTCGTGGCCGACGATCGTCGCCCGCTCCACGCCGAGGGCCCGGACGACCTCGCCGGCACGCCGGCCCTGGTCGAGCAGCGAATACGAGGCGTCGGCGGGCTTGTCCGAGAGGCCGAAGCCGAGGTGGTCGAAGAGCGTCACCCGGTGCCGGGCGGTGAGGAGCGGCAGGGCGGCGGCGAAGTCGTGGCTCGACGACGGGAAGCCGTGGAGCAGCACCAGGTCGGGCCCTCGGCCCTCCTGGACCGCGAAGAGCCGAGGCCCTTCGGCCAGCGCGACCCGGCGCCCGCGGCGCGCCCACCGAGCCTGGACGGCGGCGACCTCGGGCGGAATCGTCACGGTTCGCCCTCGCCCCTCATCGGATGTCGTCCAGCGGGGCGAGCAGCGCGTGCACGGTCTCGAGGCTCAGCACGACGAGGACGACCATGAGGCCGACGGTGGCGAGTGTGAGGACGATTTTCGCCGGCCGGGAGAAGCCGGAGCTTCGCCACAAGAGCGGCAGCGCGAAGGGCCCGAGAACGAAGAAGAGCAGGACGAGAACGAGCCACGGCCGGTCGAACCACCGCTGCGTCAACGGCGCCCCGATCGCCCGTCAGCGTCCTTCGGCCGCGCGCAGCGAGGTCAGCGCCTCCGCGACGTGCCGGGTCGCCTGGAGCTGGGAGTTGAAGACGTGGCGGACGACGCCGCCACGGTCGATGACGAACGTGACGCGCCCGGGCAGGAGCCCGAGCGTCGCCGGCACGCCGTAGCGCCGACGCACGGCGCCGTCGCGGTCCGACAGCAGGACGAACGGCAGGCCGTACTTCGCCGCGAACTTTCCGTGCGAGTCCTCCGAGTCGGAGCTGACGCCGATCACCTCGGCGCCGGCGTCGACGAAGTCCTGGTACTGGTCGCGGAACGAGCACGCCTCCTTGGTGCAGCCGGGCGTGTCGTCCTTCGGGTAGAAGTAGAGCACCACGGCCCGTTTGCCCCGGTAGTCGCTCAGGCGGATCATCCCTCCGGCGCGGTCGGGAAGCGCGAAATCGGGTGCGGCGTCACCCACCCGCACGGTGGGCGACCCTTTGAAGGCGTCGAAGAGGCCCATGGCGGCTGCCGATGCTCGCACATCTGGCCGCGGCTCGTCCAGGTGGTCAGCCCGGCGCCGCGAGGAGGAAGTTGCCGATCCCTGCGGCGACCGGCCGCGCCGGATCGTCCTGCCACGCGAGCACTCGCACGTTGACGATGCGCCGGCCGTGCTTGACCAGCTCCGCACGCCCTCGGGTGTCGCGCGGACCGGCGGGGCGAAGGTAGTCGATGCTGAAGTTGATCGGCTTGGGGACGCGCTGGCTGTCGCTCAGCTCGACGACCTGGACCAGCGCGGTCAGCTCGAGGAAGGCGCCGACGACGCCGCCGTGCAGCGCCGGCAGCGCCGCGTTGCCGACGAGATCGTCGCGGAACGGCAGCACGCAGACCTGGCCGTCGGCGTGCGCCTCCACGCGGACGCCGAGAAAGCGCGCATACGGGATCGACGCCAGCGCCTCGTGGCCGGTCATCTCGGCGCCGAGCGGCGGGCGGGCCCGCCGCTCGACCCGCCCGCCCGCGATCCCGTGAGGCTCAGACCATCTCCTTGAGCCCCCGCAGCGGACGCACCCGCACCACGTTGCGAGCCGGCTTGGCCTTGAACATCACCTGCTCCTTGGTGAACGGGTTGATCCCCATCCGGGCCTTCGTCGCCGGCTTCCGCGTGACCGTGACCCGCATCAGGCCGGGCACCTTGAAGACGCCGGGGCCGTTCTTGGCCAGGTCGGCCTTGATCATCGAGCCCATCACGTGGAACACGGCCGCGACGTCGCGGGCGTGAATGCCGACGTGCTGGGCGATGGTGCGGAACACCTCGCTCTTGCTGCGCGTCTTTGCCGCCGCCGCGACCTTGACCGGCTTCGTCAGGTCGAGCTTCGAGACGCGGCGTGCAGACGCCTTCTTCATGGTGCTCGCGGGCATGCTAGCTCCCCTTTCCGCTGGTGGAATGCTGTAGCGGCGCCACCCCATAGTGCGGGAAGCGGCGGAAGGCAAGCGCGCGGCCGCCGGGGGCGGTCCGCGCCGGGGTCGGCCGGCGGGCGTTGACAGTCACGCGAGGGCGGGCGAAAAGGCCTCGACTCGAGGAGGGCCCCCCATGACGCGACGCGACCTGACCCTGCTCCTCAGCCTGGGCGTGCTCCTCGCCGCCGGCGTTGCCCGCGCGGCCGAGGACGTGCACAGCCACGCGGCCGCCGTGCAGCACAAGGTGATCGTGATCGACACCGACCGGATCAGCCCCTCGGCGCTGACGATGAGCGCCGACGACGTGCTCGAGTTCGAGAACTTCGCCTTCAACCCGATGATGATCGTCTTCGTCGAGCCGAAAGAGCAGGCCGACAAGATCCGCTGTCACCTGATCGGGGGCAAGGCGGGGAGCGCGGGGCGGGCGTCCTGGCAACTCTTCGGCTGGGGGCCGGGGCAGCAGCTCACGGCGACCATCCCGCCGGGGCGGTTCGCGAGCGTGTGCTCGCTCGTCCCCGGCGAGTACACCTTCGTCGCCAAGCGCGCCGCCCGCGCCACCGGGGCGCACCCGGGAGCGACCCTCGGCATGAAGGGCACGATCACGGTGCAGTAGCGCCGGGGGGACGCGGCGCTCAGCCGCCGCAGGTGCCCGAGCCCGTCGACTTGCAGGAGAAGGTCGGCGTGCTGCCGACGCACGGGATGCAGGCGCGCACGCACGCGTCGCCCGAGCCGACGACCACGCCCACCACCCCATCGCGCATGGTGTTCGCGAGCGCGGTCCCGCGCCGCGCCATCTGGATCCGCATCAGGCCGGCGCTGCCGGGCACGTCGCTCAGCCGCACGAACTTGAGACCGTCCATGCCGCCGTCGTGCGAGACGAAGCGGATCGCGTGGGGGACCTGCGTGAAGAGCGTGCCCGGAACCGTCACCGTGTAGAAGACGTTCGCCGGATCGTCGTCCGGCTCGAAGGCGACCGTGATCGAGAGCCCCTGGGTCGCCGGGTCGAAACCCGCCGGCGGGACGAAGGTCGCGGTGACGCGCAGGTGCTGACGCTGGGGCGTCAGCGACAGCTTCACGAGCGTTCCGGCGGCGCACGGGGCCTGCGCGGCGGCGGGGTGTCGCCCCGCACACAAGACGAGCAGGGCGAGTCCGAGCAGTGCGATGGGGCGCATCGAGCCCACCTACCACGGCGGCGCGGACTCCCGTCAAGGACAAACGGCCGCCACGCGCCGGGGCTCGAAGTTACGCTTGCGGAGGTTACGCTCACGTAGTAATCGGGTGCCGTGGAAGGAAGCTGCGTGCGGCCACGGCTTCGGGGCGTCTCGCACCGCTATGCCTTCTTCGTCTCGCTCCTCGCGGGGGTCGCGCTGGTGCACAGGGCGTCCGGTGAGCGGGCCGCGGCCGCGGCGGGGACGTATGCGCTCAGCCTCTCGGCCCTCTTCGGGGTGAGCGCGCTCTACCACGGCGTCACGTGGTCGGCGCGCGCACGCCGATGGATGCGCCGTCTCGACCACGCGATGATCTTCCTGCTGATCGCCGGGACGTACACGCCGTTCGGCCTCCTCGTGCTCGACGGCTCGCTCGCGGCGCTCGTGCTCGCAGTGGTGTGGACCGGCGCGCTCGTCGGCATGACGGCGAGCCTGGCGTGGATCGACGCACCGCGGTGGCTCAGCGCCGCGGTGTACGTCGCGCTCGGCTGGGTGGCGGTGGCGGCGTTCCCCCAGCTCGTCTTGCACCTGGGGATCCTGCCCACGGCCATGCTCGTCCTCGGCGGCCTCCTCTACTCGGCGGGCGCCGCCGTCTACGCGCTCAGGCGGCCGGACCCGGCGCCGGCGGTCTTCGGGTACCACGAGGTCTTCCACGCGTTCGTGATCGCAGCGGCCGTCGCGCACTATGCGGTCGTTGCCTTCGTCGTCCTCCCGCGCAGCTGACCGCGACGCTCGTTCGCCGTCCGACGACGGTCCGGAGCGAGCCCGGCAGCGGCGCACGATGCGGCGAGGCTGCGCGCTCGCTCGCGCGAGATCTGCCCGCCACGGCGGCACGGAGGTTGCAAAGGGCGGTCGACGGCCGTGGACGCTCCGGGCCCCTGGGCGATCTCACGCGGCGGACAGGAGTGAAGATGAGAGCCTCGGCCCGCGGTCTGCTGCTGCTGGCGTTCATCGCCGCGCCTCTGCTGCGCGGCCGCCCCGCGCTGGGGGCCATCGCCCTCGTCCAGACGATCGGGACGAGCGCCGACACGACCACGGGGACGACGCTCTCGGTGACGGTGCCTGCTACGGGCGTCGCGGCCGGCGACTCCATCATCCTCACCTTCACGATGGGCGATGTGGGCACGGCCGTGAGCGCCGCCGACTCCGCCGGCAACGTCTACAACGTCGACGTCCAAGGCGCCGCCACGGGCCTGGTCCGCACCGTCGTCCTCTCCGCTCACGGCGTCATCGCGCTGGCCCCGGGCGACGTCATCACGGTGACGCACCCCTCCACCACCGTGCGCGCGCTCAGCGCGACCGAGTTCTCGGGCCTCGCGCCGACGGCCACGCTCGACCAAACGCAGGTCGCCGGCGGAACGGGGACGGCGCCTGCCTCCGGCGCGACGGCGCCGACGACGCAGCCCGACGAGCTGCTGATCGGCGCCATCGGCACCGACGGTCCCGTGACCGACGCCTTCACGGCCGGGACCGGCTACACCGCGCTCACCGGCGCCGGCACGGCGGTCGGCACGGACGTCACGATCGACCCCGAATTCGCGATCGTGAGCGCGACCGGCGCCTACGCGGCCACGGGCACGCTCGGCACGAGCCGTGACTGGGCGGCCGCCATCGCGACCTACGTGGCTGCGCCGCCTCCCACGACCACGACGAGCCCGACGACCACCACGACGAGCACGACCACCACGACGACCACCACGCTGCCGGCGGTCTGCGGCGACGGGATCGTCGAGGCCGGCGAGCAGTGCGACGACGGCGCCGCCAACGGGACGATCAACTCGTGCTGCACGGCCACGTGCACGTTCCAGCCCGCGGGGACGAACTGCGCGGACGACGGCAACCCGTGCACCGTCGACCAGTGCAACGGCACGAGCGACGTGTGCCAGCACGTCGCGGGGAACGCCGGCGCGGTGTGCCGGCTGGCCGCCGGCCCGTGCGATACCGCGGGCATCTGCACCGGGACGAGCCCGACCTGCCCGGCCGACGTGTACAAGCCGGCCGGTACGGTGTGCCGGCCCGCGGTCGGCACCTGCGACATCGCCGAGACCTGCACCGGCACGAGCCCGCTCTGCCCGCAGGACCAGTATCAGCCGGCGGGCACGGTATGCCGTCCGGCGGCCGGGCCGTGCGACGCCGTCGAGACGTGCACCGGGACGAACCCGTATTGCCCGCCCGACGCGCTGCTCCCGGCGACCACCGTCTGCCGCCCCGCGGCCGGTCCCTGTGACCTCGCCGAGAACTGCACCGGCACGAGCGCGCTCTGCCCGCCCGACTCCTACCTCCCCGCCGGCACCGTCTGCCGTCCGGCGGCCGGTCCCTGCGACGTGGCCGAGGTGTGCAGCGGACAGAGCACGCAGTGTCCCGCCGACGCGTTCGCGCCGGCGACCACCGTCTGCCGCGCGGCGGCGGGCGCCTGCGACGTCGCCGAGTACTGCACGGGCACCAGCGTCACCTGTCCGCCCAACACGCTCGAGCCCGCGGGCACGGTCTGCCGCCCCGCGGCGGGCGTCTGCGACGTCGCCGAGGTGTGCGACGGCGTGAGCAGCGCGTGTCCGGCGGACGCCAAGCAGCCCAGCACGACCCTGTGCCGCCCGGCCGTGGACGTCTGCGACGCCGCCGAATACTGCGACGGTGTCTCCAACGACTGCCCGCCCGACGCGATGCAGCCGGCGGGCACGATCTGCCGCGCACCGGATAGCGCCTGCGACACGGCGGAGCGGTGCGACGGCGTCGACTCCGGGTGCCCGTCGGACCCCGATGGGGGCGGCGCGAGCGACGCCGTCTGCCCGTGCACGAGCCCGGCGCCCCAGATCGCCCCGAAGGCGAAGCTGGAGATCAAGGGGATGAACCTGCCGCCGGGGCACGATCGGCTCACGTTCGTGGGCGTCGCTACCGGTCTCCCGACGTCGTCGCCGATCGACCCCGTGAGCACCGGGCTTCGGGTGCTGATCGACGGCACCCCGACGACGGGCAACGTCCTCGACGTGACCGTGCCGCCCGGCGCCTTCGACAGCGCTACCGGGGTGGGGTGGAAAGCAAACACCAGCGCCAGCAACTTCCTCTACCTCGATCCGGCCGGCTTGCAGGGCATCACGAAGGTCCACCTGCGTCTGCGCCGCGAGACGCCCGGGGAGGTGAAGTTCGTCGTGGTCGCCAAGAACGCGACCTTCAACGCGGGCTTCCCCATCGCCCCGGCCCAGCTCCCCCTCACCGGCCTGCTCGTGCTCGACCCGCCGCTCGGTGCCAACGGCCAGTGCGCGGAGGCGACGTTCCCGGGGCCTGCGCCGGCCCCGAGCTGTACTGCGAGCACGGCCTCGGTGCGCTGCAAGTAGAGGAACGCCCCGCTCAGGCCCGCGCCTTCTCCCAGATGCCCATGAGGCGCCACAGCCGCACGGCTGGCGCCGTCAACAGGCCGAGCTCGCCGAGCAACGCGTGCACCTTGGCGAGCGAGGCGCGCGCGAAGGCGCGGTGGTCCGGGTTCTTCGTGTACGCCCGGGCGATGACGTCCCGCGGGATTGCCCACCGCCGCACGACCTGCCGCGAAGGCCGCAGCATCATCTGGAACATCGTGCCGAGGATGAGCGGAGCGCGCAGCGCGAGCCACCGGCGGCGGCGCGCCGAGAGGCGCGGGACGTGCTCGCGCAGATAGGCGCGTGCGAAGCAGAGGTGACGGGCCTCCTCGGTCACGTGAATCTGCATGATGCGGCGGAGCAGCGGGTGGAGCTCGCGGCCGCTCTGGAGCGCGCTGCGCTGGGCGTGGTCGATCGGGTCCTCGCCGCCGAGCACGAACACGAAGAACAGCTCGGGGAAGGTGCGCGCGGTGCGCACGACGCTGCGGGCGCCCACCCGGTCGAGCCAGCCGAGCCCCGGCACGTCGAAGCCGCTGCGACGCACGAACTCGTGGAACATGAGGGAGTGTTGCCCCTCCTCGATCATCTCGTGGTAGGCGTAGCGCAGCTCGGGCGCCTCGGTCGGCAGCGTGAAGGCCAGCTCGAGGAGCCCGCGCTGGAGCGCGTTCTCGAACTGCGCGCCGACCTTCATCTGGGTCGCGACCATGTGCAGGCTGATCCGCGCACGAGCCGCCGGCTGCTGGCTGCGGTACCAGTCGGTGCCGCCGAGGGGATGGTCGGGGGCCAGCTCGAAGCGCGGGTCGTCGGGGTCGAGGCGGTGGTCGGGCGCATCCCAGGGCACGTCGGCGTAGGCATCGAAGTGCTTCGCGACCGACTGCCGCGAGAGCCGCCGGACCAGATCGGCGTACGCTTCTCCCGTCGCGGTGGGGCGCTCCTCGTCGGGAATGTCGTTGGGTCCCGTCAGCATGGCTCTTCCCGCCCCCTCGGGGATCACGCGGCGGCGCGAGATGCAACCGGGTGCCGGGTGGACACACTCCGTCCCGGGCGGCCCGGGCCGTGCTTCGCGGCGCGGCGAGTGGCCGCGGCGCCGAGGACGGCGCCGGCCAGCAGGAGCGGCACGAGGAGGAGGGCCGTGAGCCCGGCGGCCCCCAGGTCGAGGATGGGAGCCGTCCGGCCGAGGGCCTCGGGGATTAGTGCAGCGGCTGGTAGCATCGTCCGTTACCTCCGTCGGAGATTCGGACGGTGCAGGCCGTGTGCCAGGCGGATTCAGCCGGATCGGCCGAGACCGCGGAGGCCGGATGCATTCTCCGGCATGCACGGGTCCGCATGCCGCGGCAGGCGCCCGCCTCGCCGGTTCAAACCTGGACAAGTGGCACCCTCTTTGCGGATGCTCGGGCGTGGGGACCATGGGCACCCTCCCGACCGCCGCCGTCGTGGCCGCCGGCATTCGTCTGAGCGCCGTCCTGGTGTGCGTGACGCTCGCGAGCGTCGTCTGGCCCGTGCTCCGCGCCCGGCCTCCCGGCCCGGTGCCGCACGCGCTCCTCATGAGCATCGTCGGCACGGGCGGCGGGCTCGTGCTGCGTATCGAGCCGCCGCGCGAGGGCCGTACGCCATGAGCGCCAGCGTCCTCGCCGCCGTTCTCTTCGGCCTGGTCGCGCTCGTGTGGTTGATCCTCGCCCAGCTCGCCTGGCGCGGATGGCGGGAGCTCAGCCTGCCGCTCGCGATGACGGCCATGGCCGGCGTCGTCACGCTGCACTACGGCCTCCACGTCGTGTCGATGCTCGTATCCCCAGCGGCGCGCGCATCTCGCCTCGGTCACCTCCTCGGCGTCGTCGATCAGGTCGGCCTGGTGCTGGTTTTCGCCGTGCTTCACGACGGCGCGCCGCTATCGCCGACCTTCCAGCCCCCGCCGCGCAGCCGGCGCTGGATCGCGGCCAACTTCGGCGTGGCCGCAGTCGTGAGCGCGCTCATCGTCGTGCGGCGGCAGGGGACGCCGGCCGCCGGGGTCATCTCGGCCGTCGAGGCCCTGTACTTCAGCGGGATCACGCTGCTCGTCGCCCGGGCCATGGCCCGCAGCGCGCGCCGCGGGCGCTGGAGGCCTGGCAGCCTCGGAGAGACCCGATCCGCCGACGTGGCGCTGATCAGCGTCGGCGCGGCGCTCTGCGTCGCCGGCGGGCTGCTGGCGCGCCAGGGCGACACTCGGGTCAGTCTGGCACTCGACGGCGCGCTCGGGCTCGTCTTCGCCTCGTTCTGGGTGGTCCGCATGCTGGGAGAGGTCGTCCGCCGCTTCCTGCTCCTCGGCATGATGCTGGCGGCGGTCGGTGGGGTCTACTTCGGCCTGCATGCCCTGGCCGCCGGCGCCACGCCCGAGGGAGGGCGGCTGATCGACGTCGGCGCCGTGCTCGCGCTCGTCCTTCTCCTCGGTCCCGGGCAGGACTGGCTGCGCGACGGTTTCGACCGGGTGCTTTTCCGCCGCAGCCGCCGACGGCGGGACGGGCTGCGCGCATTCCTCCAGACGCTCGCGCCCGAGGAGGGCGTGGCCGCCTGCTGCCGGCGTGCGCTCACGGCAGCCGTGCGCATCATGGAGCTTCGCGGCGCGGCGATCCTCCTGCGCGACGGGGATGTGCTGGCGGACGGCGACATCGAGTGCGCGGCGCTGGTGGCAGCTTGGCCGCGCGGCACGGCCGCCGACGCCCTCCCGCGCCGGCGCTTCGACGCGGAGATGCTCTCGGACGCGGCGCTGCGGGAGGCGCTCGGTGCCGCCGAGGTGTCGAGCGTCGTGCCCCTGCTGAGCCCGCGGCGACGCTGGGGCCATCTCTTCGTCACCACGAGCTTCCTCGGTTCCACCGCGTTCCTCGACGAAGACATCCAGACCGCCGAGGACTTCGCCATCCAGCTCGCGCGCGTGCTCGACGCCGCGGACCTGCTCGCCCGCGCGGTCGCCGTCGAGCGCTCGCTGGCACACGCGGAGAAGCTCGCGGCGATCGGCGAGCTGGCGGCGCGGGTCGCGCACGAGATCCGTAACCCGGTCACCGCGGCCCGCAGCCTCGCCCAGCAGCTCGCGCGGGGGCCGGAGGCGGAGGCCGCGACGCTGGTGGTGGCGGAGCTCGACCGGGTCGAGCGGCAGGTGGCGGCGCTGCTGCGCTTCGCGCGGCGCGACGAGCTGCGGCTCGTGCGGGTCGATCTCTGCGCGCTGGTGGACGAGACTCTGGCGGCGTTCCGCCGGCGGGCGGTGGCGGCGACGCTCTCGGCATCGGTGAACGGGCCGGTCGTCGCCCGCGCCGACCGCGAGAAGCTCCGGCAGGTGCTCGTCAACCTGGTCGAGAACGCGCTCGACGCGGGGGCGGGCGCCATCGTCGCCGCCGTCGGCGCCACGAACGGGACGGCCGCGATCGAGCTGCGCGACGACGGGGCGGGCGTGCCGGCCGCCGCGCTGCCGCGGCTCTTCGACCCGTTCTTCTCGACCAAGGCAACGGGCACGGGGCTCGGGCTCGCGATCGCGCGCCGCACGGTCGAGGCGCACGGGGGGCGCATCACGGCGACGAGCGCGCCCGGCGCGGGCGCGACGTTCCGCATCGAGCTGCCGCTCGCGGGGGAGGACGGATGAAGGGCGCGATCCTCGTGGTGGACGACGAGCGTGCGATCGGCATCGCGATCCAGCGCCTGCTCTCGGCGCGGGGGCACGCCGTCGATACGGCCCTCTCGGGCGAGGACGCGATCGCGAGGCTCGGCCGCCAGGCCTACCACCTGGTGGTCACGGACCTGAGCCTCCGGGGCGTGAGCGGCCTCGACCTGCTGCGCTGGATCCGGGCGAACGCCCCCGATACCGCCGTCGTCCTGATCACCGCCTTCGGATCGGAGAAGGTCGCGGTCGAGGCGATGAAGCTCGGCGCGGCGGACTACCTCCCGAAGCCCTTCGACAACGACGAGCTCGAGGTGGTGGTCGAGCGTGCCCTGGACGGCGTCCGGCTCCGCCGGGATGTCGAGCTGCTGCGTGCGCAGGCGGCGGAGGCGTATCGCTTCGAGAACATCATCGGGCGCAGCCCCGCCATGCAGCGCGTGTTCGACGTGGTCCGCAAGGTCGCGGATACGGACCTGACCGTGCTCATCCGCGGTCCGAGCGGCACGGGCAAGGAGCTGGTCGCCAACGCGCTCCACTACAACAGCCCGCGGCGGGCCGGCCGCTTCGTCAAGGTGAACTGCGCGGCGTTCGCGCGCGAGCTGGTGGAGAGCGAGCTGTTCGGGCACGAAAAGGGCGCCTTCACCGGCGCCGTCGCCACCCGCGAGGGCAAGTTCGAGCTGGCCGACGGCGGCACGCTGCTGCTCGACGAGGTCGGCGACATGCCGCTCGAGACGCAAGCGAAGATTCTGCGCGTGCTCCAGGAGCACGAGGTCGAGCGCGTCGGCGGCAGCCGGCCGATCACGGTCGACGTGCGCGTGCTGGCGGCGACGAACCAGCCGCTCGAGGCGAAGGTGAAGGCGGGGACGTTCCGCGAGGACCTGTACTACCGCCTCAACGTGGTGGTGATCGACATCCCCCCGCTGCGCGAGCGGCCCGAGGACCTGCCGCCGCTGATCGAGCACCTGCTCGCCGCCGCGGCTGCCCGCCTCGGGCGCCCGCCGAAAACGCTCGCGCCCGGCGCGTACCGCGCGCTCATCGAGCACGACTGGCCGGGCAACGTCCGCCAGCTCGAGCACGTGATCGAGCAGGCGGTGGTGCTCGCCTCGGGCCCGGCGATCGGCGTCGACGACCTGCCTGCGGGGCTGCGACCGGCCGCGCAGGCCGCGGAGCCGGACGGGCCGCCCGGCAGCTTCCGCGCCGCCAAGCAGCAGGTGATCGAGCGCTTCGAGCGCCAGTTCCTCACCGCCGCGCTCGCGCGTCACCGCGGCAACGTCTCCCGCGCCGCCGACGAGATGGGCATGTACCGCCAGCAGCTCCAGCAAAAGCTCGCCGAGTACGGCATCGACGCGGAGCGCTTCCGCGGCTCGTGACCGCGGCGCGCGCGCCCGCCTTCGAGGCATGGCGGGTGGTCGCGCCGAACCTCCGGCCGAGCGGCCGAGCCCGCTCGCCGCGACCGCGCGTCTCGCGAGCCGCCTCGGCGCGATCCGGGCGGGCCGTTGGAAACTCCCCGCGCCGGCGTGTATGCCCCCTCGGATGCGCCGCCTCTACCTCATGCGCCACGGCGAGACGCTCTACCTGGGGGCGCACTCGGAGGATGGCACCGACCTCACCCCGGCTGGCCGTGTCCAGGTCGAGCGGGTGGCGGACACCTTCGGCGGGGTCGCCCTCGATCTCCTGGTGTCGAGCCCTGCAGTCCGGGCTCGGGGAACGGCGCAGATCGTCGCCGCTCGCCACGGTCTCGAGGTCGAGATCGACGAGGATCTGCGCGAGATCACCCCGGGCCGCCTCGACGGGATGGAGCTGACCGACATCTTCGCCGACGTCGTCCGGTTCTTCTCGGGCCAGGGCGTGACGGCCGAGACGCCCTTCCTCGGGGGGGAGACGTTCGGGCAGGTGCGCGCGCGGACGCTCGGGGCGGTCGCCCGCCTGCTCGCCCGGCCGAGATGGACGAACGCGCTCGCCGTGGCGCACGGGGGGGCGAACATGGCGCTGCTGGCAGGCCTCCTCGGGCTCGAGGGAGGCGGGCTTCCCCCCCTCGAGCAGGACCTCGCCTGCATCAACGTGATCGACTTCCACGATGACGGCCGGCCGATCGTGCGGCTGGTGAACCTCTCCGTTCACGATCCTCTCAAGGGAAGCCACCGCGAGCCCAGCTTCGAGCGCCTGCGCCGGGTCCTCGGCGAGCGTGGCGAGCAGCTCCGCGGGCTCCGCTGGAGCGGGGGTGACCCGCCCGTCTGAGGCTTCCCGACTCCGCCGGGGAGATTTCCCTTGACTGCGCCGGGGGGGAGGATTAGTGTCCCATACGAACCGCCCCTGCCGCGTAACGAGCGAACGACGCGAGCAAACCCTCTCGCACGACGTGGAGCGATCTCTCCGAGGGTAGTGTCCGCCCTACCGAGCATGGGTCCGTTCGCCCGCGTGCCGCATCAGGGATCCCCGCTGTGAGGCGCATGGCGAAACGATCCGAGGAGAAAAAGGACGCCCCGCGTGCCGAGCGGTCGCGGGCGCACGTGGGTGCGCCCAGTCCCCGCGACGGCGACGGACGGGAGATCGGCCCCGAGCAAAGCGCCGGGCCCGAGGAGCTCGACCAGGTGGTTTCGATGCTCGGTGACATGGACATCGAGGTCGACACCGTCGAGGAGACACCGCTCGCCGAGGGGGAGCCCGAGAAGGCGGCGGAGCCGGAGTGGGTGGAGGAGCCGGTCGAGCAGGAAGAGACCGAGCGCGCCCCCGGCGAGACCGCCGACCCGGTGCGCATGTACCTCCAGGAGATGGGCAACGTCCCGCTCCTCACCCGGGAGGAGGAGGTCGCGATCGCCAAGGAGATCGAGGCCGGCGAGCGCGACGTGCGCGAGGGCGTCTTCGCCATCGAGCTGGCATTCCAGTACGTGCTCAACCTCGGCGAGCGGCTGCGCCGCGGGGAGATCGAGGCCCGCCACGTCTTCGGCGACGACGAAGCCGTCGATGCCACCGCCGCCGAGACGACCGAGGCCAAGGAGGACAAGCGCGCCGACGCCTTCCTCCGGCAGGTGCAGCGGCTGCGGCGCATGCAGGCCGAGCGCGAGAAGCTCGTCGCCGAGCGCAACAAGGCGAAGACCTCCAAGGTGCGCAAAGAGCGCATCGACAGGCGCCTCGAAGCGATCGCGGGGCAGGTTCGCGAGGGGCTCTTCGAGACCAAGATCGGCGCCAAGCACATCATGACGCTGGTGGAGAAGCTGAAGGAGGCGCAGCGCCTGATCGACGCCGAGCAGCTCCAGGTGCGGCGCCTCGAGGAGCGGCTCGGGCATCCGGCGGCGGAGATCCTCAAGCACGCCGCCCGGGTCCGGGCGGAGGAGAAGGACGCCAGCCGCCTGGCGAGTCGCCTATTCCGGGTGCCCGCGACGCAGGTCGTCGAGGCTGCCGACGTGATCCGCGAGGCGCGCCGCAGGATGCAGCAGGTGTCGCGCGAGCTCGGCATGACACCCGACCAGCTGCGGGACGACCTCGCGACCATTCGGCGCGGCGAGGTGAAGGCACAGGAGGGGAAGCGACGGCTCATCGAGGCGAATCTCCGCCTGGTCGTCTCGATCGCCAAGCGCTACACGAACCGCGGCCTCGGCTTCCTCGACCTGATCCAGGAGGGGAACATCGGCCTCATGCGGGCCGTCGAGAAGTTCGAGTACCAGCGCGGCTACAAGTTCTCCACCTACGCGACCTGGTGGATCCGGCAGTCGGTGAGCCGCGCGATCGCCGACCAGGCGCGGACGATCCGCATCCCCGTGCACATGATCGAGACCATCAACAAGGTGATCCGCACCTCCCGCTACCTCGTCCAGCAGTACGGGCGCGAGCCCTCGGCCGAGGAGATCGCGCAGCAGATGGAGATGCCGGCGGACAAGGTCCGCAAGGTGCTCAAGATCGTCAAGGAGCCCGTGTCCCTCGAAACCCCCATCGGTGACGACGAGGAGAGCTCCCTCGGCGACTTCGTCGAGGATCGCCAGACGCTCTCGCCCGCCGACGCCGCCATGGCGCTCTCGTTGGAGGAGCAGACGAGAAAGGTCCTCGCCACGCTCACGCCGCGCGAGGAGCAGATCCTCCGCCTGCGGTTCGGCATCGGCGAAAAGTCGGACTACACTCTCGAAGAGGTCGGGCAGCGTTTCGCGGTCACCCGGGAGCGCATCCGGCAGATCGAGGCGAAGGCCCTCCGCAAGCTGCGCAGCCCGCAGCGGGCGCGTACCCTGGAGACCTTCGTGGGACGGCAGTAGCGGCGGGGGGGCCAACCGACCGGGGGCAAGGATCACGCCGGCCGCGGGACGCTCCCCGGCCGGCCCGAGGAGCGGATGCTCGAGGACAACCTGGAGAAGGAGCTGCGCAAGTGGCGCGAGCAGCGCGCCGCCAAGCCGCAGCGCGAGGCGCCGGGCGACCGCCGCACCGTCAAGGTGAACGGCCAGGAGGTCGTCGTCGTGCGCAAGAAGCCGAAGCCGCGCGCGTCGTAGCGGGTCGCTAGCGCGCCCCGCCGGCGCGCACCGCCTGCCCGTCACGCAGGGCGGTCGTGTCCCCGACGACGACCGATTCGCCGCCCCCGAGGCCCGCCGTCACCTGCACCTGCTCGCCGAAGTCGGCGCCGACGGTGACCAGGGTGCGCCGGACCGCACCGTCGACGACCGTCCACACGTGGGCGTCGGCGCCCGAGCCGGCGATCGCGCTGCGCGGCACGAGCACGACGCGCCCGCTCGCTCCGGCCGCCGCGTCCTCGAGGAACGTGATGCGCGCGCTCATGTCGGGCCAGAGGTGGTCGTCGGGGTGCTCGATCTGCACCTCCACCCGCAGCGTGCCCTTCTGCCGGTCGATCTGCGGATAGAGCTTGACGACGTGCGCCGTGTACCGGCGGTCGGGGTAGGCGTCCGGCGTGACCTCGGCCCGCTGCGCCAGACGCACCTTGCTCAGCTCGCCCTCGGTGACGTCGACCTGGCCGCGGAGGTCGTCGAGGTTCGCCATGCGAATCAGGTCGCCCGAGCCGGAGAACCCGCCGGGCACGGCGATCTCCCCCACCTCCTTCAGCTTGGCGAGGATCACGCCGCTGCGCGGGGCGTAGAGGGTCGTGTAGTCGAGGTTGACGCGCGCCTGCGCGAGGTCGGCCTCGGCCTGCCGCACCGCCGCGCGGGCGACGGCGGCCTCGCTCGCGCGCACGTCGAGCTCGTCCTGCGAGATGACCCCCGAGGCGCGCAGCGCCCGCGCGCGCGCGAGCTGCTTGTCCTTCAGGTCGGCGCTCGCCTGGGCGTAGCGGAGCGTCGCGTCGGCGTGCTCGACCGCCGCCGCGTAGTCGCGCGAGTCGAGCTGCACGAGCGGGTCACCCGCCTTCACGTGGTCGCCCTCCTCCGCGAAGTAGCGGTCGATGCGCCCGGGCACGCGCACCCCGATCGAGATGTAGCGGTCGGCGCTGACGACGTAGCCGGCGCCGGAGAGCACCTCGACTCCGGCGGCCGGATCGGCCGTGGTGGCGACAGCGACCTCGACGGCGCGCGCTCCCGTCGTCAGACGGCGCACGGCGCCGAACGCGAGCAGCGCGAGGCCGGCGAGCGCGACCCCGAGCGGCAGCCGCCGCCGGCGGCGGGCGACGACCGGCCCGGCGCCGCGCTCGAGGCGCAGCGCGGCCAGGTCGCGGCGGATCTGCTCCTGGGGCTCGGCCACGTCGGTCCTAGGCGCGGTGGAGGGCGTCGACCACGCGCAGGTGGGCGGCGCGCCACGCGGGCGCGAGGCCGCCGAAAAGCCCGATCGCGAGCGCGAAACCCACGGCGAGCAGGGCGCCGCCGGCCGTCGGCCTCAAGAGCACGGTTGCCACGCTGAAGGTCATCATGCTGAAAGCGATGCCGGAGAGCAACGTGTTGATGGCGAGCATGGCGACGGCCGCGAGGAAGAGTCCGGCGAGCAGGCCGCCGGCCGCGAGCAGCAGCGACTCGGTGAGGAAGGCGAGCAGGATGGCCGTGCGGCCGAAGCCGATCGCGCGCAGCGTGCCGATCTCCGGGGTCCGGCCGGCGACCGCGGCGTACATCGTGTTGACCGCGCCGAACGTGGCGCCGGTCGCCATCACCGCGGCGAGCGTGAGCACCAGCACGTAGAGCGCGTTGGCGGAATCGGCCTGCTCGCGGTAGTACGCGCGCTCGGGCTTCGCCTCCAGCGTGAAGCGCCCGTCGGCCTCGATGCGGCGCACGAGGGCGTCACGGTCGGCGCCCGGCGCGACCGTCACGCGGATGCCGGAGTAGCCCGGGCGGCGCGTGTCGTCCTGCACGTCGGCGACGTCGGCCCAGATCTCGCTGTCGAAGGCGGTGCCGCCCGAGTCGAAGATGCCGACGACCGTCCACGCGCGGCGGCCGAACTCGATCCGGCTGCCGAGGCGGGCGCCGGCGTAGCGCGCCGCGATGCCCGTGCCGACGACGACCTCCCCCAGGTTGGGGCGGAACATGCGCCCCGCGACCAGGCGCACGCTGCGGTGGACGAGGAGCGCCACCGGGTCGACGCCGCGCACGAGCACGTTCTCCCGCCGGCCTTCGCGGGTGCGGAGAAAGGGCTGGTTGACGATTTCCGCCGAGGCGAGCGGCTCGCCGCCGAGCCCGCGCGCGACCCCGACGAGCTGGCGGACCACCTGCGCGGCGTCGCGCGGGAGGAAGCTCGACCCGTCGTTGGTCGAGCCCTTGCGCAGCACGATCAGGTTGTCGGGCTCGCCGGTGGCGATCAGCATGTGCTTGAGCCCGCCCACGAGCGCGGCGAGCAGCATCGTCACGGCGACCACCAGCGCGATCCCGCCCGCGGTGAACGCGCTCGTCCAGCGGCGCACGGCCACGTTGCGGAGGTTGTAGCGCAGCGGCAGCGGCATCCCGTCAGAACAGCCGGCGCAACGCCTCGACCACGTTGAGGCGCGCACCGTTCCACGCCGGCACGGCGCCGGCGACGAGGCCGACGGCGAGCGCGACCGCCACGCCCTCGGCGGCGACTGTGGGCGACATGTGGAAGCTGCCGAGCGGTCCGAGAAAGGCGCCGCCGGCGGTCTTGCCGGCGCGGTTGAGCGCGCCGAGGATGATCCAGGCCGCGCCCGCTCCGAGCAGCCCGCCGACGAGCCCCTGCAGCGTCGACTCGGCGAGCAGCACGGCGAGAATCGGGCGGCGGCGGAAGCCGAGGCTCTTGAGCACCGCGATCTCCGGCAGTCGCTCGCGCACGCCCATCGCGCTCGTGTTGGCGGCGATGAGCACCACGGCCAGCACGACGAGGAAGCCCACCGCGAGGATCACGTGGATGAGGCCCTCGAACGTGCTCGTGAAGCTCTGGATGAACGACTTCTCGGTCTCCGCCGCCACCTCGGCCTCCGAGTTGCGGAACAGCTCGTCGACCGTGCGCATGATCTCGCCGACGTGCGCCGGGCTGTCCGCCCGCAGCCAGATCATGCCGACCACGCCGGTCGGGCCGGCGAGCGCCGTGCCGAAGCGCGGCTCCATCGCCTCGGAGAGGTAGCGGTAGTTGAACCAGAGCACCACCGGGTTGCCGCTCGCCGCGGGGATCACGCCGACGATCTGGAACGTGAGGTCGACGGGGAAGACGGTGCCCTTCAGCGTGATCTCCTGCCCGATCCGCCACCCGAACTTGCTCATGGTCTGCTCGCCGACCAGCGCCGCGTTGCGCACCTTCCGGAACCGCTCGAGCGCGCCCGGATCGATCCCGTAGTCGGGCCACATCTGCGCCACGGTCTCGGGGTCGACGGCGAAGTTCGGGAACATGTTCTTGGGCTCGTCGTAGATTCCCCCGAACCACGAGTAGTGGTTGACCGCGGCCACGTGCGGGAGGTTGCGCAGCTTGGCGAGGAACGCGTAGGGCAGCCAGTACGTGAGGCCGGCCTTGTGGTGCACGGTGATGCGGACGTCCGAGGACCAGTGCGCGAGGATCGCGTCGAGCGCCCCGGGCAACGTCAACACCGCGCACACGAGGAAGATCGAGAGCGCGATCGAGGTCGTGGTGAGCACCGTGCGCAACGGGTGTCGCAGCAGGTTGCGCGCGACGAGGCGCGGATAGGTCACGGCCGCCCGCCGTCGACCAGGACGCCCTTGTCGAGGCGCATCACCTCGTCGACGAAGCGCTCCGCGCGCGGGTCGTGGGTGACCATCACGACGGTCTTGTCGAAGGCGCGGTTGAGCTCGCGCAGCAACGTGAGGACCTCCACCGCGCTGCGCGCGTCGAGATCGCCCGTGGGCTCGTCGGCGACCAGCAAGTCGGGGTCGGTCACGATCGCGCGTGCGATCGCCACCCGCTGCTGCTCGCCGCCGGAGAGCTGCTGCGGCCGGTGGCGCGCGCGGTCCGCGAGCCCGACGGCTGCGAGCGCGATCTCGGCCCGGCGCCGGCGCTCGGCGCGGGCGAGCGTGGTGAGCAGCAGCGGCAGCTCGACGTTCTCCACGGCGCTGAGCACGGGCAGCAGGTTGTAGAACTGGAACACGAGGCCCACGTGCCGTGCGCGCCAGGCCGCCAGCCCGTCCTCGTCGAGCCGCGAGAGGGGCTGCCCGGCGACGACGACCTCGCCCGTGTCGGGACGGTCGAGGCCGGCCAGCAGATTGAGGAGCGTCGACTTTCCCGAGCCCGAGGGCCCCATGAGGGCCACGAAGCGGCCGGCGGGGATGTGCAGCGTGACGTGCTCGAGGGCGTGGACCAAGTCCACGCCGCGCTGGTACACGCGCGACACGTCGCGCACCTCGATCATCGGGAGCGGAGCTTAACAGAGCACCCCGGGGTCGCAACGCGGGCGCGAAGCGGCTATCGTCCACGGCCATGTCTACGCCGCCGTTGCCGTCGAGCACCGTCATCCTCCTGCGCGACGAGCCGGCGGGGGACGGCCCCTTCTCGGTCTTGATGCTCGAGCGCCACGGGAGCATCACGTTCCCCGGCGCGCACGCCTTCCCCGGCGGGATCGCGGAGGCCGGCGACGACGACACCCCCGGGGCCGTTCTGCCCGCGGGTCAGCGCTGGGCGCCGGCGGAGGAGGGCGACGCGCCGCCGGCGGCGCTGCGCTACTGGGTGACGGCGGTGCGTGAGCTCTTCGAGGAGGTGGGCATCCTGCTCGCGTACGAATCGGGGCGGCCGCTCGGCGGGCGGTTGCGCGCGCAGGTCGGGGCGCTGCGCGCGCGGCTGCACGCCGGAGAGCCGTTCGGACGGCTGCTCGCGGAGGCCGGGCTCACGCCCGCCACCGACATGCTCTTCTACTTCGCGCGCTGGACCACGCCGCGCGTGAACCCGCGGCGCTTCGACACGCGCTTCCTCGTCGGCCGCGTGCCCGAGGGGCAGGAGCCCGTCTCCGACGGCACGGAGACCGTGAGCTGCGCGTGGTTTACTCCGCGCGCCGCGCTCGCCGCGTACGAGGCGGGACGCATCCAGCTCATCCCGCCGACGGTGCGCACGCTCGACGACCTGGCGCGCTTCGCGTCGCTCGACGCCGTGCTCGCCGATGCCCGCGAGCGCGTGGTGCGGGCCGCATGCCCGGAGATCGTGCAGGACGGCGGGGAGCCGGCGATCGCGTATCCGGACAACACGGGGCGTCCCGACGCGCTCGTGCGCCGGCTCGTGCTGCGCGACGGTCGCTGGCGGCCGGCGTGACGCGGGGTCGGTCGCGTGGGTGGGGTGGCCGCGGCTCCGCTTCCGACGCGGCGCCGCGTAGGCGGTCCGCCCGCCCGTCAGCGTTTCGATGGGAAGTCCGCTGAAGTGATGGGGCGGGAGTAGCCCTCGAGCGTGCGCGTCCACCAGGCGCCGGTGGCGCGGCGGGTGGCGAGGTCGGTGAAGTGGTAGGTGTAGAAGGCGAGGCGCAGCGCGCGCGGCGGCGTGGCAGGGAAGGGGTCGCGGGAGAACAGCGGCGCCACCGCCGCCGGGTCCTCGAGGAGGCGGCGCAGCAGCGTCTCGAAGTAGGCCGGGGGGCCGCGATGGCCGAGCAGCAGGAACCAGAGCTGGAAGTCGACGCGGGGCTGGTACGGGGCGACGAAAGCCGGGGCGCGGAGGGGATCACCGGGCTTCCAGTGGAACTCGTAGGATAGCCACGTGACGCCGTCGGCCGACCCCTCGATCACCACCTCGCGCCGCACGAGCGTCATCGACGCGAAGAGGTGATAGGCGTCGATCGAGCGCAGGACGTCGAGCGCCTCGGGCACGGGGCCGAGGCGGCGGTAGAGGTCGATGCCGCCCGGGACGATCGGCAGGAAGGGCACCAGCGACAGCGGGACCAGCAGCGCCGCCACGGCGCCGAGGCCGGCCGTGCGCGCCCGGCTCGGGCGGCGGGCGGGCGCCGGCTCGAGGCGGCGGCCGAGGCGCGCGGCGAGCCACGCGAGGTGGCCGTCGTCGAGGAGGAAGAGGGTGAGCGCGAGCGAGAGCCAGTTGAAGAAGCCGTAGTTCGCGGTGAGGATGATGCTCAGCTGCATCGCGGCCAGGCCGAGGAACGCCGGCGCGCGCAGGCGCCGCGGCCCCCACATCGCCAGCGGCAGCACCAGCTCGGCGAGGTAGGTGTAGAGCGCGCACGACCGGTGCGCCCACACCGGCATCTGGTGCGCCCACCAGCCGATCCACGTGGGCAACGGCGCGGTCTCGTAGTACGAGACGAGGGCGGTGAGGTCTCTCCAGGTCGGATCGCCGAGGAACAGCTTCGCCAGCCCCGACTCGACGTAGAGGCGCAGCACGAGCCACTGGACGAGGAATACGCCGAGGGGATGCGGTTCGGGGGCGTCGCGGGCGCGCAGCCCGCGCGGTGTCACGAACAGGGCGAAGAACGCCGCCTCGAGCAGCAGGTTGTCCCACTGGAACGAGAGGAACTCCTGCCCGATCGACACGAACGAGAGGTAGAGGAGCCAGCAGGCGGCGAGGCACCAGCGCGGGGCGAGATCGAGGACGAGGCCGAGCGCCACGACCGCGCCGGCGAGCGCCGTGCCGACGAGCGCGCCGTCGCGGCAGTCGAGCCGCAGCAGCGAGGGCGCACGCCACGGCGACGTGCGGGCGAGGTAGGGGCACGCGGGCAGGAGGCCGCGTGCGCCGAAGAGCACCCGCGCCTGCGCAGCGACCGAGAGGAAGGCCGCCACGAACACGAGGCCGAGGCAGCGCAGGAAGAGCGTGCGGACGTGCGCGCGGCCGTTCACCGGCGGCCGTGGGGGACACAGGTCCCCTCGCTGCACGTGCGGCCGCCGAGGCGCAGGCGGTTGCGCGCGACGACGCCGTAGGCCGTGTCGGCGAGCGCGCGGAGCCCCGGGACGCCGTAGAGCCGGGCGAGCGGTCGCAGCAGCGGCCGCAGCCCGAGCACGTGGGCGCCGGCGGCGGCCCCCGAGAGCACGCGGCCGCCGGGGAGGACGAGCTGCATGGCCTGCTCGCAGGCGGGGGCGGTCAGCCCGGGATGGCGCGCGAGAACGCCCGGCTCGCGGAACGACTCGAGACGGATGCGCCCGTCGCTCCAGCGTCCGAGGCGCTGCGCCTGCCGCACGCAGAAGCGGCAGTCCCCGTCGTAGAGCAGGACGGGACGCGCGTCGGGCCCCTCCATGGCGCTCGGCCCTTCATGGCCGATTCCGCCGCCGCCGCCAAGTCGCGATGGGGAGGTGGCGGACGCAGCGGCGGGGGGATAAGCGGGAGGGATGTCCTTCGGGACGCTCTTCGGCGTGTCGGTCGTCGCCGGGCTGGTCGGGGCGATGAGCGGCATGGGGGGCGGGGTCGTGCTGATCCCGGTCCTCACCGCGCTCGGCCTCGACATCAAGCGGGCGATCGCCGTGAGCATCGTGTCCGTGATCGCGACCTCGAGCGGCGCGGCGTCGGCCTACGTGCGCGACCGGATCACGAACCTCCGGGTGGGCATGTTCCTCGAGATGTTCACGATCCTGGGCGCGCTCACCGGGGCTACGATCACGGTCGCCTCGGGCCGCCGGCTCCTGTTCGTCCTCTTCGGGGTGATCCTGCTGGTGTCGTGGGCCGCGCTCTGGTTCCAGCGGGGTCGCCCCTGGGCGCCTCCCGCCGCGCCCGACCGGCTCTCGCGCTGGCTCGAGCTGCGAGGGAGCTACGACGACCACGTGCTCGGCCGGCGGGTCGATTATGTCGCGACGCACGCCGCGCTCGGCGGGGTGCTCATGTTCGGGGCAGGCCTGGTGGCGGGCCTGCTCGGCATCGGCGCCGGCGCGCTCAAGGTCCTGATCCACGACCTCGTCATGGGCCTGCCGCCGAAGGTCTCGACCACCACCAGCAACCTCATCATCGGGGTCACGGCGCTGGCGGGGACCAGCGTCTACCTCGCCGCCGGCCTCGTCGATGCGGGGCTCGCGGCCCCGGTGATCGTCGGCATCGTCGTCGGCGCCTTCCTCGGGACGCGCCTGCTCGTTCGCCTGTCCAACGAGGCCGTGCGGCGCGTCTTTCTCGTCGTGCTCGTCGTGCTGGCCCTCGAGATGATCGCCCGCGGCCTCGGAGGCTCGGTGGGATGAAGGAGGGAGCCGGTGGCCTGGAAGAGGCCGTGGGCTGGATCCTGCTCGGCGGCGTTCTGCTGAGCTGCGCGCTGCTCGCCGCCGGCCTCGTCTGGCAGCACATGGTCGTGCCCGGCACCCCGCTCGCCGACCCGCTCGCCGGGACGACCGCCTTTCGGCTCGCGGTCGCCGACCTGCGCCAGCTCGCCACGGGGACGCTCGGCCCGCGGCTCCTCGTCAACCTGGGTCTCGCGGTCCTGCTGGCGACGCCCTATCTGCGGGTCGTCGCCTCGATGCTCTACTTCGCGTTCGCCGCGCACGACACGAAATACGCGCTCTTCACGGCGTTCGTGCTCGTGACCCTCACCTACAGCTTGTTCCTCCGCTAGGCGTCGGTTGCGACGCCACGCCCCGCGGGATAGCTGAGCCGGCAGGACATGACCGACCAGCCGCGCCTCCTCACCGATCCCGCCGAGCTGGCGGCGCTGGTCGACGAAATCCGGGCTGCCGGACGATTCGCCCTCGACACGGAGTTCGTCTGGGAGCGTACCTACCGCCCCCAGCTCGGGGTCGTACAGATCGCCACCGACCGGGGCAGCGCAATCCTCGACGCCCTCGCGCTGCCCGATCTCTCTTCGCTCTTCCCGCTGCTGCGCGACCCCGACGTCCCCGTCGTCCTCCACGGCGGCGGACAGGACCTCGAGATCCTGGCGGTGCTGATGGGGGAGCCCGTGCGCGGCGTGGTCGACACGCAGGTGGTCGCGGCGTTTCTCGGCTACGGGCTCCAGGTCGGGCTCGGCGTCCTCCTCGAGCGGGTGCTGCGCGTGCGCCTGCGCAAGGACCAGACCTACACCGACTGGACGCGGCGGCCGCTCAAGCCCGAGCAGCTCGCGTACGCCCGCGAGGACGTCGTGCACCTGCTGCCCCTCCACGACCGGCTGCGGGCCGCGCTCGATCAGCGCGGGCGCACCGCGTGGGTGGCCGAAGAGCTGCGCGGGCTCGAGGACCCGGCGCACTGGGCCCCGGTTGCGGACGAGGAGCGATACCGCGGCGTGAAGGGCTGGCAGCGCCTCGGCGGCGGCGAGCTGGCGGTGCTGCGCGCGCTCGCGGCCTGGCGCGAGCGAACCGCGCGGCACGTCGACATCCGGCCGCACTTCGTCGCCAACGACGTGGTGCTCACGACGCTCGCGGGTCGGCCCGTCGAGAGCCTCGAAGAGCTGCGGGGCGTGCGCGGGCTCTCGCCCGGCACCGTGAGCCGGCACGGGCGAGGGCTGCTGGCCGCGATCCGCGAGGGCCTCGCGTGCCCGCCCGCGCGCTGGCCCGCGCGTCCCGAGCGGGTGCGGCGGCACGCACCCCCGACGGGCCTCACGGCGCTCCTGCGCGCGGCGGTGCAGGTGGCCGCGGAGCGCGAGGAGATCGCTCCCGAGGTCATCGCGAGCACACGCGACATCGAGGCGCTGGTAGGGCTCGTCACGGGCCCGCACGAGGCGGCGGAGTCGGAGCCGCCCCCGCTCGCCCGCGGCTGGCGCGGGCGGCTGATCGGCGAGCGGTTGCTGGCGATCGCGCGGGGCGAGCTGGCGATCCGCTACGACGTCCGGCGCAGGGAGATCGTGGCGGAGCCGGTCACGCCGGCGGGCGGATCCGCACGATGATGGTCTTGCCCGCCTGCACCCGATCGGCGCGCGGGCGGAAGAAGCCGAGCCAGGCGATCCAATACTTCCGGCTGTACGCCTCGCCCATACGGGCGGCGAGGTCCGGGTCACGCAGCAGCTCGGCGCGTGCCTCGAAGTGCGGGCCGCTCTCGCTGCCGACCCAGACCAGCAGCGGGCTGCCCTTGCCGATACGGCGCGCCTTGTGCGAGCCGGGCGCGGTCGTGAAGGTCAGCGCCTCGCCGTCCCAGCTGAACCACACCGGCACCACGCTGCTGCGGCTGCCGTCCGCGCGCCGGGTGGCGATGTAGAGGTAGCTCGAGGTCTCGAGCGCGCGCACGACGTCGGGTGGAAAGCCGGCGGCGGCGACGGTCGTGGCGAGCACGATCGCGGCGACGGCGAGCGTCAACATGCGGCGAACCTCCTGCGGCGTCATCCGTGGGAGGCAGAGCAGCCCCGGCCACGCCAGTCAAGGCTGTCGCCGGGACCGGGCCGTAGCTCACGCCGCGCGGGCCGCCTCGGGCGGCACCGCCGGGAGCGTCACCGTGAAGCGCGTGCCCACGCCGACTTCGCTGGTGAGCGCGACCGTGCCGCCGAGCGCCTCCACGAAGCGCCGCACGATGTGCAGGCCGAGCCCGACTCCGCCTCCGCCGGCGCCCGGAGCCTGGCGGAACATGTCGAACACGTAAGGCATCGCCTCCTGCGGGATGCCCCGGCCCGTGTCGCTCACGGTGATCCGCAGGCCGCCGTCCGGGGCGTGGGCGGCGTGGAGGAGGACCTGCCCGCGCTCGGTGAACTTGAGCGCGTTGTGCACGAGGTTACGCACCACGGTCTTGAGCTTGCCGCGGTCGGTCTCGATCGGGGACAGCCCCGGCTCGAGCGCGAGCCGAAACGCGACATCCGGGCGTAGCCAGCTCTGCGGCAGCTGCTCGCACAGCTCGGCGAGCAGCTCGCCCACGACGACGGTCTGTCGCTCCACGGGCAGCCGGCCGGCCTCGAAGCGGTTCAGGTCGAGAAGCGCGTTGATCATCTCGAGGAGCACGCGCGACTGCTGGTGGGCGCGGCCGAGCGCGTCCTCGAGCGCCGGGCTGAGCGTTCCGAGCTCGCGGTCGAGCGCCATCTCGAGGTAGCCCAAGATCACGTTGAGCGGCGAGCGCAACTCGTGCGACACGGCGCCGACGAACTCGGACTTGAGCGCGCTCGCGGCGCGGAGCTCGTCGAGGAGCCGTGCGTTCTGCAGCACCACCGTGGCATGCTCGGCGAGGCCTGCGAGCAGGTTCGCCGTCCACTCCCGGCCGGCGGCGAGCGGCGTCTGCCAGCCGACGGCGAGAAAACCGAGCAGCGCTCCGTCGCGGTAGAGCCCGCTCAGCATGAGCGTCGCGAGCTGGCGCGCTCCGATGAACGGGGCCGGCACGCCGGCGGCCTCGGCGCGGTCGAGCACCACCAGGCGCTCGGTGCGCAGCCGGCCCGCCGCGGGCCAGCCCGCGAGGGGAAGGTCGATGCGCCCGATCGACGCGAGGGCCACGTCGGGCTCGGTCACGCCGCGCAGCCGGAAGCGCTCCTCGCCGACGACGAAGACCGCACCCCAATCGGCGTGTAGGCGCTCGGCGATCGTTCGGCTCACGCTGGTGAGGGGCTCGGGCGCGTCGAAGGTCGCGCTCAGCGCGCGAGCGGTCTCGGCGATCGCCGCGAGGAGGCGGCCCTCGGCGGCCAGGCGCCGCTCGCTCGCCTCGAGGCGTTCGGCGAGCGCCGCCAGGTCCGCGTTCTTGCGGGCGAGGTGGCCCCCGTAGAAGAACGACTGGCGCGCGACCAGGAAGAGCAGGAAGATCGGCGCCCAGCACTCGAGGCCGCGCAGGCTGCGCCAGGCGCCGCCGTGCTCGAGCACGAGCAGCCCGACGTGGGAGGCGCTGGCGGCGGTCGCCGCCACGAGGCCCATGGGCACCGACACGAGGCTCGCGGGCACGATCACCATGAAGTAGAGGCCGCGCATCAGCAGGGACGGCAGGCCGGCGGTGGCGAACCCGATTCCCAGGGTGATCCCGAGCGTGTCCGCCAGGGTCTGGACGACGAAGAAGCCGAGCGACGCGTGCACCGATGGGGGGAGCGCGAGCCCGAGCGCGGTGAACGCCGCGAGCGCCGCGCTCACCCCGATCACCGGCCCCGGCTCGGCGAGCCCGAGCTGGAAGTGGTCCGCCACGAGCGCGAAGGCCACCACCGCCACCACCGCGTGCAGACGGGTGAAGCAGAGCCAACGGTTGATGGCGACCAGGTCGCGGGTGCGAAACCGCCCGGCGGACCCGGGAGCCGGCGGCAGACCCATCAGGATGACGCAAAGCAAGGCCGGTGCCGTCGCCGCGGGCACCCGAAGGTCGAGCGCGGTGGGCCCGGCGTCGAAAACTTGCCGCTCCCGCGGCGCTCGTCGTCAAACGGCCGTCCCCGTCCCGCGGCCGGCTGAACTCGTCGCCGCCGCATGATATGGCAGCCCCATCGTGACGACACCCAAGCGTTCCTCCAGCACCCGGCGCGGTCGGGGTGGCTCGCGCGGGCGCAAACCCGCGCCGGCCGCGCCTGCCCCCCCGACCCTCGAGCCCGCCCCGACTGCGCAGCCATCCGTGGAGCCCGACGTCCCAGCGGTGCCGACGGTAGTGCCCGAGCGGGCGTTCGCCGCGCGCGTTCCCCCGCCGGAGCCGCCGCGCCCGCGCCCGGCGGCGCGTCAGGCGGTCTTCTTCGACGTCGAGAACACGAGCCGCCCGGAGCACGTCTCGCGCGTCCTCGACCACCTCGAGCTCGACTGGATCACGCGCGGCACGGAGCTGGTGGCCGTGGGCAACTGGCGCGTCGTCAGCCACGAGACCGCCCGCCTGCTCGCGCAGCGCGGCGCGCAGCTCGTCCACAGCGCGCCCGCGGTCGGCGTGCGCGACTGGAGCGACCTGCGCATCGCGGTGGCGGCCGGCGCGTGGCTCGCGGCGGCGCGTCCGGGCGACGTGCTCGCCATCGTCACGGACGACCAGGCCTTCGACGCCGTCGGCGACGTCGCGGCGAGCCTGGGCGTCGACTTCCGTCGCCTGTCGTATCGCGCGCTTGCGGGCATCGTCGGCGAGCCGCCGGCGGAGGAGCCTGCCGCGGGCGCGCGCTCGCGACGCCGAGGACGGGGCCGCCGGCGCGGGCATGCCGAGCGCCGGGAGCGCGAGCCGGCCGCGGCGGCGCCGGCGCCGAGCGGGGTCGAGGCGGTGGCCGAGGGCGCGCACACCGCCCCGCACGACGAGATCCTGGCGGTCGTCCACGAGCTGCTGGCGACGTCGTCGAGCGGCGGAGTGAGCCTCGACGCGCTCTCGAACGCGCTCAAGGCGCGCGGATTTCGCCGCACGCCGGGCTCTCCGCGTCTGATCACGCGTCTGCACCGGATCAAGGAGGTCGAGGTGCTGCCGGGCAACCTCGTGCGCCTGGTCGGAACGGCGGGCGAGCCCGTCGAATCGGGCGCGGTGGAGCCGGCGGACGAGACGGCGCCGGCCGAAGGGACGCCGGCGCAGAACGGCGGCCAGCGCCGCCGCCGGCGCCGCGGCGGCCGGCGGCGCCGGGGGCGAGGGACGAGCGCCGCGGGCGCGCCGCCACCGGCGCCCGCCGCGGGCACGTAGTCCCGGTCGTCGCACGCGCCCGCGGTCAGGCCATCCCGAGGCGCTCCTTGCCCTCGGGCGAGATCATCTGGGGCGTCCAGGGCGGGTCCCACACGACCTCCACGTCGGCCTCGGTGACGCCGGGAAGCCCGAGCAGCTTCTGCCGCGCATCGGCCGCGATCGCCGTGCCCATGCCGCAGCCGGGCGCGGTGAGCGTCATCCGCACGTCGACGCGGCTTGCGCCGTCGGCGAGCGCCGTCACCCGCATGTCGTACACGAGCCCCAGGTCGACGATGTTCACCGGGATCTCAGGGTCGTAGCAGGTCCGCAGCGTCTCCCAGACCTGCTGCTCGAGGTCGCCGGGCGTGGCGGCGGCCGCCGCCACGGGCGGCGGCTCCTTGCCGATGGCGTCGGCGTCCTCCCCCGCGAGCCGGAAGAGGCCCCCGTAGCTCGGGACCTGGAGGGTGAACGATCCCCCGAGCGACTGCGTGAGGTAGGCCTCGGTGCCCTTCTCGAGGGTGACGGCATGACCCGCCGGGATCTCGACGGCCCGGCAGTCGCGGCTCAGCTCGACTCGCTCCATCGCGAACCTCCGCCCGGGATTGTGAAACGCCCGGCCGGCCCGCGCAAGGCGACGGCGCTCAGCCGGCCTCGGTCGGGAAGCCGAGCGTGTGCCAGCGCCGCCAGCCGCCGTCCATCGAGGCGACGCGGCGATAGCCCATCTTCTGCAGCGCGTCGGCGGCGAGCGCCGAGCGGAATCCGCCGCCGCAGTAGAGGACCAGCTCCGCGTCGCGGTCGGGAAAGGTCCGCTCGACGTCGCGCTCGAGGATGCCCTTGCCGAGGTGGACGGCGCCGGCGATGCGCCCGTGCTGCCACTCGTGGTCCTCGCGGACGTCGATCAGGTGGAAGCGCTCGCCCGCCTGCTGGCGGCGGCGGACCTCTTCGCAGGTGGTCTCGCGGATGCGGGTCCGGGCCTCGTCGACCAGCGCGAGGAAGGCCGGCGAGTGCTCCATGGGGGTCGTGTATCCGCTGGCGGGTCGGCGGTCAAAGCTGCTAGGCGTCCGTTCCATGAAGGTCACCGCCGCGGTCTGCTGGAAGCCGAAGGAGCCGCTTGCGATCGAGACGGTCGACCTCGACGGCCCTCGCGCGGGCGAGTGCCTCGTGCGCCTCGTCGCCACCGGAGTCTGTCACACCGACGCCTACACGATGGGCGGCCGCGACCCCTCGGGCCTGTTTCCCGCCGTGCTCGGCCACGAGGGCGCAGGCGTGGTCGAGGAGGTGGGACCGGGCGTGACGAGCGTCGCGGTCGGCGATCACGTGATCCCGCTCTACATCCCGGAGTGCCGGCAGTGTGCGTTCTGCCTGAGCGGGAAGACGAACCTCTGCGGCGCGCTGCTGGCGACGCAGGCGAAGGGCCTGATGCCCGACGGCACGAGCCGGCTCTCGTGCCGCGGCACGATGCTCCACCATTACATGGGCACGTCGACGTTCGCGCAGTACACGGTGGTGCCGGAGATCGCGCTCGCCAAGATCCGCAAGGACGCCCCGCTGGAGAAGGTCTGCCTCCTCGGCTGCGGGATCACGACCGGCGTCGGCGCGGTGCTGAACACGGCCAGGGTCCACCCCGGAGCGAAGGTGGCGGTGTTCGGGCTCGGCGGGATCGGGCTCTCGGTGGTGCAGGGCTGCGTGATGGCCGGCGCCGAGCGCATCATCGGCATCGACGTCAACCCGGGGAAGTTCACGATGGCGCGCCGGCTCGGCGCCACCGATTTCGTCGACGCGGTGGCGGTCCCCAACGTCGCCCAGGCGGTGATCGAGCTCACGGGAGGCGGCGCCGACTACACCTTCGAGTGCATCGGCAACGTCGAGGTGATGGGCCAGGCGTTGCTCGCGGCGCACAAGGGCTGGGGGCAGGCGATCATCATCGGGGTCGCCGGTGCGGGCGAGGAGATCCACGCGCGGCCCTTCCTGCTGGTGACGGGACGCTCCTGGCGCGGCACCGCCTTCGGCGGCACGCGCGGGCGCACGCAGCTTCCCGGCTACGTCGACTGGTACATGCGGGGGCGGCTGCGCGTCGACGAGTACGTCACCCACACGATGCCGCTCGCGGACATCAACCGGGCGTTCGAGCTGATGCACGCGGGGGAGAGCATCCGCAGCGTGATCGTGTACTGATGCTCGGTTCCCGGGCGTGATTGCGCCGGGCGCCACCCCCCGAGTACAAGCCGCCCCATGCTCACCACCGACCCCCTGCACGCCCAGCCGCGCTTCTTCGGCCCGCCGGGCGAGGTCGCCCCCGACGTCTTCATGCACCCGGCGTTCGTCAACAGCTACGCCGTGCGCACGCCGGAAGGGCTGCTCGTGATCGACCCCGGCTTCACGCACACCTCCGCCGCCGTCCGCGACGCCGTGCGTGCGTGGAGCACGGCGCCGCTGCGCGCCGCGGTCTACACCCACGGGCACGTCGATCACGCCTTCGGGCTCCGCGCCTTCCTCGAGGCGGGCGAGCGGCCGGCGATCATCGCCCAGGAGGCCTGCCTCGCACGCTTCCGCCGCTACCGACTCATGTACGGGCACAACGCGCGCATCAACCAGCGGCAGTTCTCCTTGCCGGTGCCGGTGTTCGCCCGGGAGTTCGACCCGCCGACGCTGCTCGTGCGTGACCGCCTCGTCCACCGCCTGGGCGACGTCGACGTGGTGTGCACCGCGGCGCGCGGCGAGACCGACGACCACCTCTGGGTGTGGCTCCCCGAGCGCCGCCAGCTCTTCACCGGCGACCTCGTCATCTGGCAGGCGCCCAACTGCGGCAACCCGCAGAAGGTGCAGCGCTACCCCGAGGAATGGGCGGAGGCGCTCGAGGCGATGGCCGGGCTCGAGCCCGAGTGGCTCTTCCCCGGGCACGGGCTCGCGGTCCAGGGTCGCGATGCGGTCCGCCTGGTCCTCGCCGAGACCGCGCGCTATCTCCGCAGCCTGGTCGACCAGGTGCGCGAGCGCATGAACGCGGGCGAGCCCGCCGACGAGATCTTCCACGCGGTCGAGCCCGACCCCGAGCTGGCCCGCCGCCCCTACCTCCAGCCGACGTACGACCATCCCAAGTTCATCGTGCGCAACCTCCTGCGGCTCTGGGGCGGGTGGTGGAACGGCAACGCCGCCGACCTGCTGCCGGCCCGGCCCGACGCCCAGGCGCGCGAGGTGGCGGCACTCGCCGGCGGCGTGGGGGCGGTGGTGGCGCGTGGGCGCGAGCGGCTCGCCGGCGGGGACCTCGCGCTTGCCGCGCACCTCGCCGAGTGGGCGACGCGCGCCGCGCCCGGCGACCGCGGCGCGCAGGCGCTCAAGCGCGACGTCTACGCCGCGCGGCTCCGTGCCGAGCCCGCCCTCATGGCGCGCGGCATCTTCCGCGCCGCGATGAACGACGCCCGGCGCGCGCTCGGCGAGGAGCCGCTCGCCGGCGAGGACATGGGCCTGTCCTTCACCGACCCGCGGCGCTGAGGCGCCGCTTAGTGCGCCTGGTACACGGTCACCCCGTCGTGCTCGCTGCGCACGACCCGGCCCTCACGGCGCAGCAGCTCGAGGTGCGCGAGGGTCTCGGAGGTGGCGGCGATCACCTGGAAGCGGTTCTCCGGGCTCACCGCGAAGTGCTCGAGCGCCACCTCGTAGGCGGTGCGCGGCCGGTGACGCAGGAGGTCGAGCATCGAGAGCTTGCGCACACGGTGGAAATCGACGAGCTGGCGAGCGCGGCGGCGGTGGTCCTCGTAGACCGGGCCGTGCGCCGGACACACCAGGCGGACCTCGAGGTGCTGCACCTTCTCCTGCGAGGCGAGGAAGTCGCCGAGCGGGTTCTCCGGGCCGTGGGGGTAGAGGCCGACGTGCGGGGTGATCTTCGGCAGCAGGTGGTCGCCCACGAAGAGGATGCCGTCGGGCTCGAGCAGCAGACAGCAGTGGCCGGGGGTGTGCCCGGGCGTCCACACCACGCGGAACCGCCGCCCGTCGCCGAGCGGGATCTCGTCGCCGTCGCGCAGCGGCTGGTCGGGTGCGGCGGGGACGTAGAAGAGACCGAAGAAGCGGCTCGGCGAGGGGAGCTGCTGCTCGGGCGGCACCGGGGGCACGCCGTGGCGGCGGAGGAACCCGCCTCCCTCGGCCTCGACGTGCAGCATTGCCTGCGCGCGCTCGGCCTCGATCGGGTGGAGGTAGACCTGGGCGCCCGTCAGCTCGCGGTAGGGGCCGGAGGTCCCGAAGTGGTCGACGTGGTGGTGCGTGCAAACGATGCGCGTGATCGCGCGCGGCGCGATCGCGGCGGCGTCGAGCGCGCCGCGAAACGCCGCGATGCTCGCGTCGGTCCGCATGCCCGTGTCGATGAGCGTCCAGGTGTCGCCGGCGCGCACGAGGTAGACGTTCACGATCGAGGGCTTCATGGGCAGCGGCAGGAATACCTCCACCACCCCACGGGCGACCTCGCGGGCCTTTGCGGGCTCGGCCATGCTACTCGTGCAGCCGCTCCTGGACCGCGAAGCTCACGCGCAGGCGTACCCGCCAGGCGGCGACCGCGCCGTCCTCGATCACGGCGGTGATGCCCTTCACGTCGGCCCGCCGGATGCCGTCGATGGTGGCCGCGGCCCGCGTCACCGCGAGCCCGACCGCGTCCTCGATCGAGTTGGTCGACGTGCCGGTGAGCTCGATCGTCTTCTCGACCATGATCAGCGCCTCCGTCGGGTCAGCTTCGGCCAGCCCGGCGGCGATTGCAACCGCGCGGTCGATCCTGCCCCTTGGCGGCGGCACGGCGGCGCGGTAAGGGACGCCGATGCGCGCGGGGCTCGCCTGCGTTGCCCTGCTCGCCGTCGCGGGAGCGACGCGCGCCGCGGCCTACCCGGTCGGCGTCGCCACGCTCACGCCGGTCGACGCCGCACGCGGGCGCACGCTCGTCACCGAGGTGTGGTATCCGGGGCGCGCCCCCGGGCGGGACGCCGCGCCGCGCGCCGGGCGCTTCCCGCTCGTGCTCGTCGCGCACGGCAACTGCGGCTTCCGCACGAACTACGAGTACCTGACGGTGCCGCTCGCCGCGCTCGGCTTCGTGGTCGCCGCGCCCGACTTCCCGGGCTTCAACAAGGCGGTGTGCGACGCCGGGCCGGAGTCGCTCGGCGACGTGGCGCACGATCCCGAGGCCGACCTCGCCTTCCTGCGCGCCGTGCTGCACGACCGCGCGGGGCCGGCGGCGCGCCTCGCCGCGCACGTGCGCGGCCGGCACGCGGGGCTCGTCGGGCATTCGCTGGGCGGCTACGTCGTGCTGCGCGCCACCGTCGCCGATCCCGAGTTTCCGGTCGTGGCCGCGCTCGCGCCGCTGCCGGCGTTCACGCGGGCGGAGGTCGCGGACCTCCGCCCGCGGCGCACGATCCTGCTCGCCGGGGCGACCGGCGACCGGACGTTGCCGTACGCCACCGTCACCCAGCCGCTGTTCGCGCTCCTGCCGCCCCGCGCGTTCCTCCTCGAGATCGTGGGCGGCAGCCACAGCGGCTTCACCGACGTCGACCCCGGCCTTGCGCCTGCCGCGCTCGCCCGCCAGCAGGCGCTCGTGCGCCGCTACGTGAGCGCGCTCTTGGAGCGCTGGCTCGCGCACCGCCGGCGCGCGGGCCGGACGCTCACGCCGAGGGACGCGCGGGCGCAGGGCCCGGACGCCGCTCTCACCGTGCGGCTGCGCTGAGCCGCGCGAGCAGCGCGGCGTCGGTCGGGAACGCGAGCGGCGGCGGCGCTGCGGGCTCGAACCAGCCGACCGCCGTGGCGTCGTCACCCGCCACCGGCTCGGCGGCCGGATCAACGCGCGTGGCGGCGAACCAGACGCCGACGGTCGGCTTCGCGGGCTCGTGGAAGTTCGACGCGACTTGGAGCGGGGGGCCGATCTCCACGGCGAGGCCGGTCTCCTCGAAGGTCTCGCGGCGCGCCGCCTCGCGCACGTCCTCGCCCCACTCGACGAACCCACAGGGGAAGCACCAGCGCCCCGCGCCGAACTGGCCCGGCGCGCGTTGCACCAGGAGCACGCGACCGAGCGGGTCGCGGACCACGGCCGCCGCGCCGACGCCGGGATTGGCGAAGAAGACGAAGGCGCACGCCGGGCAGTGTGGCCGCGGCGTGCCGCCGTGACGCACGCGGTCGAGCGCGCCGCCGCAGCGCGGGCACCAGCGCCAGTCGTCGCCGAGGCGAGTCACGTCAACCGAGGTGCGCGCCGCCGTCGACGTAGAGGACGTGGCCGGTGATGAAGCGCGCGTCGTCGGTGGCGAGGAAGAGGGCGACGGGCGCGACGTCGGTCTCGGGGTCGCCCAGCCGGCTGATCGGGCGCTCGGCCATGAGGCGCGCGAAGCGCTCGGGGTCGCGCGCGGCGAAGTCCTGCCCGCGCTTGGAGGCGGCGGCGGGGTAGATGACGTTCACGGTGATGCCGTCGCGGCCCCACTCGCGCGCGGCGACGCGCGTGAGGCTGGTGATGCCGCCCTTCGCCGCGGCGTAGTCGCCGAGCCCCGCGTGCCCCTCCTCGGCCGCGAGCGAGCCGAAGTTGATGATGCGGCCGCGGCCCTGCGCGACCATGAGCGGGCGGACCGCGGTCATCGCCCACCACGTGCCCTTCACGCCGGTGCGCCACGACAGGTCGAACTGCGCCTCGGGGATCTCCGCGAGCGGCGCCCGCGGGCCGAAGCCGTGGGCGTTGTTGACCAGCACGTCGACGGTGCCCCAGCGCCCGACGGTCGCGTCGACCATCGCGCGCACCTGGGCCGCGTCGCCCACGTCGACGCAGAGCCCGAGCGCCTCACCGCCGCAGGCGCGGATCTCCTCGGCGGTGCGCTCGGCGCGGTGAGCCTTCAGCTCGGCGACGCAGACGCGGGCGCCCGCGCGCGCGAAGACGAGGGCGATCGCGCGCCCGATGCCCTGGCCGGCGCCGGTGACGACGGCGACCCGGCCCTCGAGCGGGCGGCTCACGCAGCTACTCGAGCCAGCGGTTGAGCGCCCACGTCCGCATCTCGTTGGTGAGGATCGTGTGCTCGACCGCCCGGCGCACCCGCCGCTGCACGTCGGCGGTCGTGCAGACGCGCTGCATCAGCTCGAGCGCCTTGTCGCCGTGCTCCGTCTCCGCGTAGGCGTGCACCTCGAGGTCCTTCACTTTCACGCCGTAGTGCCGCCACAGGCCCTCGTAGAGCGTCTTCGCGTACCCGCTCATCCCGGCGGCCCGCTCGCGCGCGTAGCCGAGCGCGCCGAGCGCCTCCTCGTAGGAGCGCCGGCAGTAGTAGAGTAGCGTGTAGACGGAGCCGATCGTCTCGGGCATGGGCACGTAGGCGCGCAACGTCTCGTCGGGGATGCCGAGCGCGCGCGTGTACTCGACCTTCATCAGCACGTGGTTGGGGTCGCGGAGGTAGCCGGTCTCGTCGGCGAAGTTCTGCGTCCAGTGCGCGTAGTGCTCCGAGTCCTCGAGCGTGAAGGCGTCCGTGTCGGGCGCGTTCGCGATGAGCAGCGGAAACTCGGGGGTCATCCAGAGGCCGAGGTAGTAGAGCTCCATCGCGTAGCGCTTGACGACGTCGAGGCTCGCCGTGCCGTTGCCGATCGCGGGCACGACCCGGTTCTGCCGGTAGGGGCTGTGCGCCTCGATGAAGCGGTCGAGCTCGGCGAGAAACGCGTCGGCCGAAAGCGCCGCCTCCTCGGGGCGACCGCGCTTGATGACGTCCCGGAACTCGCCGCGTGCGCTCATCGTGCCTCCGTTTGCCGAACCGGCCGCGGGGAATGTAGGAGCTTCGCTTCGTGGGTGTCAACACGCAGCCCGACGCGCTCCCGCTCGCGGGTGTGCGCATTCTCGCCTTCACGCAGCTCGGCGCCGGCCCCTTCGGGCTCATGTTTCTCTCGGACCTGGGCGCCGAGGTGATCAAGGTCGAGGACCCGCGCACCGGCGGCGACGAGGCGCGCACCGTGCCACCCTTCTGCGATCCCGGGGCGCGCGACGGCCTCTACTTCCAGGCGCTCAATCGGGGGGCCCGCAGCCTGATGCTCGACCTGCGCGCCCCCGAGGCCCGCGGTCTGCTCCATCGTCTCGTCGCGCGGATGGACGTGGTCTACAACAACCTGCGTGGCGACCTGCCGGGCCGGCTCGGCCTCGACTACGCGGCGCTCGGCCCGGTCAACCCGCGGGTCGTCTGCTGCTCGCTGTCCGGATTCGGGAGGACGGGCCCGCGCCGCAGCGAGCCGGCGTACGACTACCTGCTGCAGGCGTACGCGGGGTTCATGAGCCTCGGCGGCGAGCCCGACGCGCCGCCGACCAAGTGCGGCGTGTCCGTGGTCGACTTCTCGGGCGGCGTCCTCTCGGCGCTCGCGGTGATGATCGGACTCCACCGCGCACGCACCACCGGCCGCGGCTGCGACCTCGACGTGTCGCTGCTCGACACGGCGCTCTCGTATCTGAACTACATGGCCGCCTGGACGCTCGACCGCGGCTGGCGTCCAGCCCGGCAGCCCGGGGGCGCGCACCAGAGCCTCGTGCCGAGCCAGAGCTTCCAGACCGCCGACGGATGGCTCGTCATCATGGTGATGAAGGAGAAGTTCTGGCAGCGGCTGGTCGAGCGCCTGGACGAGCCCGGGCTCGCCGAGGACCCGCGCTTCCGTACCTTCGCCGACCGGCTCGCCCACCGCGGCGCGCTCGAGCCGCTGCTGCGCGCCGCCTTTCGGCGGCGCACGACCGCCGCGTGGCTCGACCTTCTGCGGGGGCACGTGCCGGTGGCCCCCGTCTACGCCGTCGACGAGGCGCTCGCCAACGAGCAGGTGGCGGCGCGCGAGATGGTGGTGGAGGTCGCGCACCCACTCTTCGGCGCGCTGCGGCAGGTCGGGTGCCCGATCAAGATCGAGGGCGTGCCGCCGCGATACCGGCCCGCCTCCGCGCTCGGCGCCGACACCGACGCGATCCTCGAGGAGATCGGCGTGGGCGCGGCCGAGCGCGCGGCGCTGCGGGGGCGCGGCGTCGTTTGACGCGCGCGACCCGCGCCGGGCAAGGTCCGCACCATGGATCTCTCCTTTTCCGCAGCCGAGGAGGCCTTCCGGGCCGAGCTGCGCGCGTGGCTCGCCGCCAACCTGCCTCCCGACGCGCCGGAGCCGGCGACGCTCGACGAGGAGGTCGCCAGGCTTCGCGCGTGGCAGCGGCGGCTGCACGAAGGGGGATGGGTCGGCATCCACTGGCCGCGCGAGTACGGGGGACGCGGCGCCACCGTGGTCGAGAACTACGTCTTTCAGGAGGAGATGGCCGCCGCGCGCGCCCCCGAGGTCATCAACCGCATCGGGGTGAACCTCGTCGGGCCGACGCTGATCGCGCACGGCACCGAGGACCAGAAGCGCCGCTTCCTGCCGAAGATCCTTCCCGCGGAGGAGATCTGGTGCCAGCTCTTCTCGGAGCCCGGGGCGGGCTCCGACCTCACCGCGCTGCGCACGCGCGCCGAGCCCGCCGGCGAGGGCTGGGTGGTGAGCGGGCAGAAGGTATGGACGAGCTACGCGCAGTTCGCGCGCTGGGGCATCCTGCTCGCGCGCACGGATCCGGCGGCGCCCAAGGCGAGGGGCATCAGCTACTTCATTTGCGACATGCAGGCGCCGGGCGTCACGGTCCGGCCGCTACGCCAGATGACCGGGAGCGAGGAGTTCAACGAGGTGTTCCTGGAAGAGGTCCGCATCCCACGCGGGCACCTCGTCGGGCGCGAGAACGAGGGCTGGGCGATCGCCAACACGACGCTCACGCACGAGCGCGGCACCGCCCCGCGCCAGCTCGTAATCCATCGGATGCTGCTCGCCGACCTGCTGCGCCTCGCGCGCGAAGGCGGCGCGCACGCCGACCCCGTGCTGCGTCAACGGCTCGCGCAGCATCGGATCGAGGTCGAGATCACGCGTCTCAACAACTGGCGCACGCTCACCCGCATCCTGCGCCGCCAGCCGCTCGGCCCCGAGGCGAGCTTCGTGAAGCTCTTCTGGAGCGAGATGAGCCAAGGCATGCACGACACCCTGATGCGGCTCCTCGGGCCGCGTGGGCTCTGCTGGCAGGACGGAGCCGTCGGCCGGCTCGTGCGCTCCTACCTCTATTACCGCTCGGCGTCGATCTTCGCCGGCACGTCCGAGATCCAGCGCAACATCCTCGCCGAGCGCGTGCTCGGCCTGCCGCGCTCGCGCTGACCCGTGGTACCGGCCGGCGCGCCGCGGGGTTGGCGTCCGGCGGCCGGTGTCGTATGCCGGCTCGCGTGAGCGACGTCACGTCCCGGGTGGAAGGCGGCCCCCTCGCGGGGCTACGGGTGCTCGACCTCGGCACGCGCATCGGCGCGCCGTTCGCGGCGACGCTGCTCGCGGACCTCGGCGCCGAGGTGATCAAGGTCGAGCTGCCGGGCCAGGGTGACTTCATGCGCAGCATCGGGCCGTTCGTGGGCGGCCACTCGCTGTTCTGGGCGGTCGAGGGGCGGAACAAGAAGTCGGTCACGCTCGACCTGCGCAAGCCCGCCGGCCAGGCCCTGCTCAGGCGCCTCGTGCCGCTGGTGGACGTGGTGGTCGAGAACTTCCAGCCCGGGACGCTCGAGTCCTGGGGGCTCGGCTACGAGGCGCTCGCGGCGGTCAACCCCGCGCTGATCCTCACGCGCGTGTCGGTCTACGGGCAGAGCGGGCCGTACCGCGACCGCCCGGGCCTCGACCGCAACGGCATCGCGATGGGCGGGCTCCTCTACCTCACCGGCTATCCGGACCGCCCACCGGTGCGTCCCGGCCTGATCGTGTCCGACTACCTCACGGGCGTGTTCAACGCGTTCGCGATCCTCGCCGCGGTCTACGAGCGCGACCGCCGCGCGCGCACGACCGGCGCGCCGCCGCGCGGGCAGTGGGTCGACCTGGCGCTCTACGAGTCGATCCTGCGCATCATGGAGCACACGCTCGCCACCTACGACCGGCTCGGGGTGGTGCGCGAGCGCGAGGGCAACCGGCTCAGGAACTCCGCCCCGCTCGACAACTGGGAGACGAAGGACGGCAAGTGGGTGTGCATCGTCGCGGCGGGCGACGGCCTCTTCCCACGGCTCTGCCGGGCCATGGGGCGCGAGGACCTGCTCGCCGACCCGCGCTTCACGACGATGGCGCGGCGCGCCGAGCACGGGGAGGCGATCAACGGCGTGGTCGCCGCGTGGGTGAAGGAGCGCACGGCGGCGGAGGTCGAGGCGATCCTCGCCGCGCACGAGGTGCCCTTCGGCGTCGCGTACTCCGTGGCCGACATCTTCGCCGATCCGCACGTCGCCGCGCGCGGGGACATCGTCGTGGTCGACGATCCCGCGATCGGGCCTGTGCGCATGCAAGGCGTCTATCCCCGCTTCTCGCGCACGCCCGGCGCGATCCGGCGCGGCGCCCCGCGCCTCGGGGCCGACAACGACGACGTCTACGGCCGGCTGCTCGGGCTCGGCGCCGAGGAGCTGGCGGCCCTGCGGCGCGACGGCGTGATCTGAGAGCGGGGCCCCCGGGGGCTGCTTGTATCTGTGAAACAGACGTTTTAAACGTCTGTTGGTGGGGAGCAATAGGGACACGCGGGCGCGGCTCCTGGCGGCGGCCGGCGAGCTGTTCGCCGAGCGCGGGTACCACGGCACGAAGATCCGCGACATCGCCGCGCGCGCGCGCGTGAACGTCGCCGCCGGCAACTACCACTACGGCTCGAAGAAGGCGCTCTACCTCGAGGTCCTGCGCGCGCAGTTCGCCGAGGTGCGCGCGCTGCTGCGCCGCCGCGGCGCGGAGGCGCCGGGGCCGGCCGGCCCGCGCCTTTCGCGCGCGGAGCTCGTGCGCCTCCTCCACGCCCGCGTGCGCGCGATGCTCGACCTGCTGATCGGCCCGCCGCCGAGCCGTCACGGCGCGCTCGTGCTGCGCGAGATGTCCGATCCCACCGAGGCGCTGCCGGTGATCGTCGACGAGTTCATACGCCCCCGCCTGGAAGAGCTCGAAGCGATCATCGCGCGGCTCGAGCCCGGCCTCGCGGGCGACGTGCTGCGGCGCTGCGCCCTCAGCGTCGTCGCGCAGGCGTACTTCTACCGGGCCACCATGCCCGCGCTCCTGCTCATGCGGGGCCAGCGGCGCTATCCACGCGACTTCGCCGCCGACGTGGCCGCGCACGTCACCGCGTTCTCCCTCGGCGGCATGGCGCGCGTCGTGGGCCGGAGGGGCCGTGCGCGCTGAGCGGGCCGGCGCGATTCTGCTCGGGGCGGCGCTCGCCGGCTGCGGCTCCATCGCCCGCTTCACGCGGCCCGAGGGCGACGGGGGCTGGACACCCGCGCAGCGGACCGCCGAGATCGCCGCCCGCGCCGCCGCGGCCGGGGTCGATCTGGGCGAGGGCAGGCCCGCCGTGGCGGCGGCGCCGCTCGACCTGGCGACGGCCCTCGCGCTCGCGGCGCGCGGCAACCGCCGCATCGCCGCCGCGCGTCGCGACCTCGACGCCGCCCGCGAGCAGGTGGCGGAAGCGCGCGGGCGGCTGCTCCCGGACGTCACCGGGGCCGGCCGCTACACGCGCTACACCGACCCACAGACCACGAGCGTCGCCTTCCCGCCCGGCCTGCTGCCCCGCGGGGTGGTGCCGCCCGTGGTCACCGTGCGCGAGGAAGAGGTGGCGGACTTCAACGGCACGCTCACGCTGCCCCTCGACCTCTCCGGCGAGCTGCGCCATGCCCTCGGCGCCGCGCAGGCGGGCTATCGCGGCGAGCGCGCGCGGCTGTGGGCGACGACGCTCGACCAGGAGGTCGCCGCGATCCGTGCGTACTACGCGCTGCTCGAGGCCGAACGCCTGCGGGCGGTGACCGAGCAGACCGTCGGCGTCGACCGCGAGCAGCTCGCCACGGCCAAGGCGCGCTTCGACGGCGGCCGGCTCACCAAGAACGAGCTCCTCGTGGTCGAGGTGACGCTGCGCAACGCCGAGCAGGAGCTGCTGCGCCGCCGGCTGGCGATCGACCAGGCGCGCCGGGCGCTCAATCAGGCGTGCGGCCTCGACGTGAACGCGCCGACCGAGGTGGTCGACGTGCGGGAGCGCCCGGACGTGCCGCCGGTGGACGACGCGCTGCGGGCGGCCTACGTGAACAACCCCGTGCTGGTCTCCCTGGTCGAGGAGCAGCAGCGCCTCGAGGAGACGGCGCGCTCGCTGGCACGCGGGCGGCTGCCCCGCCTCGCAGCCGGCGGGGCCATCGACTACAGCACCGAGACGATCCTGCAGCCGCAGCGCATCGGCTCGGGCTTCGTCGGCTTCACCTGGGACCTCGGCACGGACGGGCGACGCGAGGCGGAGATCGCCGCGGCCCGCATCGCCGCCGACCGCAACCGGATCGACCTCGAGCGCGACATGCGCGAGATCGAGGCGTCGGTGCGCGACGTCCAACAAGCCGCCGAGGAGCGCCTCGCCGCGCTCGCGACGGCGGAGGCGGCCGTGGGCCAGGCCGAGGAGAACTTGCGCATCCGGCGCCAGCAGTTCGCGGTCGGCCGGGCGCAGAGCGAGGACGTGCTCGACGCCGAGGCGCTGCTCTCGCGCCAGCGCGCCACGCTCGCCAGCGCGCTCTACGAGGCGCACACGCGCCGCGCGGAGCTCCAGCAGCTCATGGGCCTGCCGCTCGACGCGGTGGTGCCCGCGCAGAGGTGAACGCATGCCGCGCCGAGCCGTCGCCGTCGTGATCGCCGTCGCCGTCGTGCTCGCCGCGGCGCTGGTCCACCGCCGCGCGCTGCGCACGCCGCCCCACTACACGGGGTTCGTCGAGGGCGAGGAGCGCGTGGTGCGCAGCGAGGTGGCGGGCCGTGTCGTCGAGGTGGCATTCGCCGAGGGCGACGCGGTGCCCGCCGGCGCGGTGCTCGCGCGCCTCGACGACGCGGACGTCGAGAGCCAGATCCGCGCCAAGGAGCAGGAGATCCGGGTCCTCGAGGCCGACATCGCCACCCAGCGCGAGCGCATCCCGCTGATCGAGGCGACGTGGCAGCGCGACCTCGGGGCGCGCCGGGCCGACGTGGGGCAGGCGACAGCCGCCGCGGAGCTCGCCGAGCGGACCTTCGCCCGCGAGCGGGACCTCGTGAAGAACGGGGCGAGCACCCCCCAGGATCTCGACGACCGGCGCGCCGCCCGCGACCAGGCGCGGAGCGCGCTCGCGCGCGCCCGCGAGCTGCTCGCCCGCACGGCCGCCGAGGAGCGCAACCTCACCGTCGCGCGCCAGGAGCTCGCGAGCCTCGAGGAGAAGCGCGAGCTGGCGCTGCGCCAGCTCGAGGAGCTGAACGTCACCCACGCGAAGTACGTGATCCATGCCCCGGCGGTGCCGACCGTGGTGCAGACCCAGCTCATCTGGCCGGGCGAGCTGGCGCAGCCGGGAACCGCGATCGCCGCCGTCATCGACCCGAAGGACAAGTACGTGCAGATCTACGTGCCGGTCGCCGACCGCGACCGCCTGCGAGTGGGCCAGCGGGTGGAGATCGAGCTCGACAGCGAGCCCGGCCGCCGAGTGCCGGGCGAGGTCAGCTTCGTCGCCGACGAGGCGAACTTCACCCCCGAGAAGATCGAGACGCGCAGCGACCGCCTCGGGCAGGTCTATCGTGCGAAGGTGCGCATCCTCGAGGGCGTCGAGCGCTTCCAGCCGGGCACGGAAGGCGACGTGTACCTCGTGGCGGGCGGAGGCGGTGCGTGAGCGGCGCCGCGATCCGGCTGCGCGGCCTTGCCAAGCGCTTCGGCCGCCGGCCCGCGCTCGCCGGCGTCGACCTGGACCTCGACGGCCGGCAGATCGTCGGTGTCGTGGGGCCGGATGGGGCGGGCAAGACGACGCTGCTCCGCGCGCTGGCCGGGTTGCTCGAGGTCGAGGCCGCCGAGGCGGTGGTCCTCGGCCACGACCTCGCCGGGGACGTGAGCGACCTCAAGAGCCGCGTGGGCTACGTGCCGCAGGCGTTCGGCCTCCACCGCGATCTCACCGTCGGGGAGAGCCTGCGCTTCATCGCCCGGCTGCATCGTCTCGCGCCCGAGGCGTTCGCCGCCCGCGCGGAGGTCCTGCTCGCGCGCACCGGGCTCGACGCGTTCGTCGACCGGCCCGCGGCGGCGCTCTCGGGCGGCATGAAGCAGAAGCTCGCGGTGGTCTGCGCGCTGCTCCCCGAGCCGGCGCTGCTCGTGCTCGACGAGCCGACGGCCGGCGTGGACGTGCTCGCGCGCGGCGAGATCTGGTCGATGCTCGAACGCGCGCGCGAGCAGGCGCTCGTGGTGCTGAGCACGAGCTACGTCGACGAGGCGGCCGCCTGCGACCGCCTCGTGTACCTCGACGCCGGGCGAGTGGTGGCCGCCGGGACCCCCGCCGAGCTGCGCGCCCGCGTGCCCTTCGCCCTCTACCGCGCCTGGGGCGACGACCCGCGCGCGATCGCGCGGGCGGCCCGCGGGCTCGAGTACGCGCAGGGCGCGCGCGCGGCGGGACGCTGCGCCCGCGTCACGGTGTCGACGGCGCGTGCGCCGGACGAGCGTCGCGTGCTCGCCGACCTGGCCGCGCTGCCCGCGGGGGGCGTCCGCTTCGTTGAGCGGACGCCGCTCGACATGGAGTCGACCCTGCTCGCGCTCGCGCAGGAGCTCGGCGCACGAGGGAGCGCGTGAGCGACCCCATCATTCGCACCCAAGGGCTCACGCGGCGGTTCGGGGCGTTCACCGCCGTCGACGCCCTCGACATCGCCGTCGCCCCGGGGACGATCCACGCCTTTCTCGGCGCCAACGGCTCGGGGAAGAGCACGACCATCCGCATGCTGATCGGGCTGCTCCGGCCGACGGCGGGTAGCATCCTCGTCGACGGGATCGACGTGATCCGCCATCCCCGCCGGGTGCGCGACCGGATCGGCTACATGGGGCAGCGGGTGAGCCTCTACCAGGGGCTCTCGCTGCGCGAGAACGTCGAGTTCTACGCCGGGCTCTACGGGCTCGCGGGCGGCGAGCTCGAGTGGCGCTGGGGCGTGCTGCGCGAGCGCTTCGCGCTCGGCGAGGCGGAGGCGGAGCGCCCGGAGGACCTGCCGGGCGGCCTCCGCCAGCGCGCCGGGCTCGCGCTCGCGACGCTCCATCGTCCCCGCCTCCTCTTCCTCGACGAGCCCACCGCCGGCGTGGACCTCCACAGCCGCGCGCTCTTCTGGGAGCTCATCCAGGAAGAGGCCGCCGCGGGCGTCACCGTGTTCGTCACCACCCACTTCCTCGAGGAGGCCGACTACTGCGACTGGGTGAGCTTCATCGACGGCGGGCGGCTGGTCGCCGACGCCCCGCCCGAGGCGCTCCGGCGCCGCTTCTCCGCCGGCTACCGGATCGCGGTGGCGCTGCCCGCGGCGGCGCGCGCCGCCGCCCGCGCGGTGCTCGCCGCCGGCGGGCACGCGGTCGAGGAGAGCGCGGAGGGCCTGCGCGTCGACAGCCCGGAGCTCGCCCCCCGGCTGCTCGAGACGCTGGCGCAGCTCGTCGCACGCCACCCCGAGGCGCGCGTCGGGATCGAGCAGCCGGCGATGACCGACGTCTTCCGCAACGTGCTCGCGCCCGCGGCCGGAGGGCGCGCGTGAGGTGGCGGCGGCTGCGGACGCTGCTCGTCCGCGAAGGGCGGGCGACGCTGCGCGACCCGTTCACGATCACGATCCTCGTCGCCGTGCCGCTGGTCGCCCTGCTGGCGTTCGGCTTCGTGCTCTCCACCGAGGTGAAGGGGCTGCCGCTCGCGGTGCTCGACGCGAGCGACACCCCCGCGAGCCGGCGGCTCATCGCCGATCTGGCCGCCCAGGGCACCTTCGTGCCCCGGCGCGTCGTGACGCGTGCGGCCCTCGAGCGCGCGCTCGTCGGCGGCGCGGTGAGCGCGGCGCTCGTGGTCCCACCCGACTTCGACCGCGCCCGGGCGCGCGGCGCGGACCGGCCGCAGGTCCAGCTCGTCTACGACGGCGCCGAGGCGGTCCTCGCGGGCAACGCCGAGGGCTATCTCCAGGCGCTCGTCGAAGCCGCCGGCGCCACGCTCGCGCGCCCGGGCGCGCCGCGGGCCGGGGACGGGGTCACGGTGGCGGAGCGCGCGCTCTTCAACCCGACGCTGGACGGGAAGCCCTTCATGGTGGCGGGGACCTTCGGGTTCGTGCTCTCGTTCCTCACCATCCTCATCACGGCGGTCTCGATCGTGAACGAGCGCCTGGGCGGGACCTTCGAGCAGCTCCAGGTGACGCCCGCGACGTCGGTCGAGATCCTCCTCGGCAAGGTGCTGCCGATGGGGGCGATCTTCACGCTCGACGTGGTGCTGATGGTGGTCGTCGCGGGGGTCGTGCTCGGCGTGTGGCCGCAGGGCAGCGTGCTGCTGTTCGTCGGCGTCTCCGCCTACTACGTGTCGATCTCGCTCGCGGCCGGGCTCCTCATTTCCGCCACCTCGGAGACCGCGAACGAGGCGGTCCAGAAGACCGTGCTGGTGAGCGTCCCGCTGGTGCAGCTGAGCGGCTTCATCTTCCCGATCCGGAGCATGCCGATCCCGTTCCAGTGGGCGACGACCCTCTTCCCGGCCACCCACTACATCGCGGTGACGCGCGGCATCTACCTGCGGGCCGAGGGGTTGACGACGCTCTGGCCCGAGCTGCTGGCGTTGCTCGGCTTCGGCGTCGTGCTGATCGGGCTCGCGCTGCGCACCATGGGGCGGCGGCCGTGAGCCGCTTCCGGCAGAACGTGCTCGCGGTCGCCTACCGCGAGGCGCGCGTCATGCTGCACGACCGGGCCTTCCTCATGGCGCTGCTGGTACAGCCGGTGATCATGCTCGGGCTCTACGGCGGGGTGATCTCGAACCAGCCGGCGAACGTGCCCTGGGCGGTGATCGACCGCAGCCAGACCGCGCTCTCGCGGCGGCTCGTCGAGGACGTGCAGTCGACCGGGTACTTCCTGCCGCCGCGCCGCGTGGCCGGATACGCCGAGGCGCGAGCGCTGCTCCGCCGCCAGTCGCTGCTCGCGGTGCTAATCGTCCCCGGCAGCTTCCGCCGCGACGCCGAGCGCGGCCACCCGCGCGTCCAGCTCCTGCTCGACGGCAGCGACCCGCTGGCCGCCGCACGCGTCGGCGGCTACGTCGCGCAGGTCGCGGCGGCGTTCGCCGTGCGGCGGGAGCCGCCGGCGGCGCCACCCGACGGTCCGCCGGGGCGTGCCGGCGCGATCGACGTGCGCCAGCGCTTCTGGTTCAACCCGACGCTGCGCGACCGCGACTTCTTCCTCGCCACCATCGCCGGCATGCTGCTGACGAACATCTCCCTCTCGCTCACGGGCGCGTCCCTCGTGGGCGAGCGCGAGATGGGCACGTACGAGTTCGTGCTCTCGCTGCCGACGTCCGCGCTCGAGATCGTGCTCGGCAAGCTGCTGCCCGCGGTCGCGGTGGCCTACGGGCTGCTGCTCGTGGCGCTCGTCGGCAGCGGGCTCTGCTACGGGTTCTGGCCGGCGGGGAGCTGGCTCGCGCTCTTCGCGGTGACGCTCCCCTTCGTGCTGGCGTCGCTGTCCGTGGGCGTGCTCGTGTCGACGTTCGCGCGCACCTCGGCGCAGGCGGTTTTCCTCTCGACGTTCTTCATCCTCCCGTCGTTCGTGCTCTCGGGCGTCGGGCTCCCCTATCAGCTCATGCCGCACGGCGTGCGCGAGCTGGGCGGTCTCTTCCCGCTGCGCTGGTACCAGATCGCGTCGCGGCGGATCATCGAGCGCGGCGCGGGATTCGGGCAGGTGGTGGTCCCCACGCTCATGCTGGGGCTCTTCTTCGCGGTGATGCTCGCGCTGGTGCGCTGGCGGATGAAGCCGCGGCTCGGCTAAGCTTTCCCGCGTGCCCACCGACGCGCGCCGCTACGCCGTCGACGCCGTGCTCCGCGACGGCGGCTCGGTTCACGTGCGGGCGCTCCGCCCCGACGACCGCACCCGGCTCGCCGAGCACTTCGCGCGCCTCTCGCCGCAGTCCGTCTACTTCCGGTTCTTCCGCGCGAAGAAGCGGCTCACCGACGCGGAGATCGACGAGTTCACGCGCCTCGACTTCACCAACGCCGCGGCGCTGGTGGCAACGCTCGGCCAGGGCGACGCGGAGCGCATCATCGGCGTAGGGCGCTGGATGGTCTCCGCCCCGGGCCGCGCCGAGGTCGCGTTCGCGGTCCTCGACGAGCATCAGGGGCGCGGCATCGGCACGCTGCTCCTCGAGCACCTCGCCGCGCTCGCGCGCGAGCGCGGCATCACCGAGTTCGAGGCCGAGGTGCTCGGCGAGAACAACCGCATGCTCGACGTGTTCGCGGAGAGCGGCTTCTCGGTCCGCCGCGCGCTCGAGGGCGGGGTCTTCCACGTCTCGTTCCCGACCGCCGAGACGCCGGACTTTCTCGCGGTGCACGACCGCCGCGAGCGCCAGGCGGCGGCCGAGAGCGTGCGCCCGATCCTCGCCCCGCGTTCGGTCGCGGTCGTCGGCGCGTCGCGCCGGCCGGGCACGATCGGCGCGGCGCTCTTCGCGAACCTGCGCGGCTGCGGCTTCCGCGGGCCCGTCTATGCCGTCAACCCCAACGCCCGCGCGCTCGACGGGGAGACCGTGTACCCGAGCGTGCGAGCCATCGGCGCGCCGGTCGACCTCGCCGTGATCGCCGTGCCCGCGGCGGCGGTGGAGGGCGTGGTGGCCGACTGCGCCGCGGCCGGCGTGCGCGGCGTCGTCGTGATCTCCGCGGGCTTCGCCGAGGCGTCGGCCGCGGGGCGCGAGGCCGAGCGGCGGCTCACGGCGCTCGTGCGTGCGTCCGGGATGCGGCTCGTGGGCCCCAACTGCATGGGCGTGCTCAACACCGCGCCCGACGTCTCGCTCAACGCCACGTTCGCGCCGTCCTTCCCGCCGGCGGGCAACATCGCGATGCTCTCGCAGAGCGGCGCGCTCGGGCTGGCGATTCTCGATCAGGTGCGGAGCCTGAACGTCGGCATCTCCTCCTTCGTCTCGGTCGGCAACAAGGCCGACGTCTCGGGCAACGACCTGCTCTCCTACTGGGCCGACGACCCGCAGACGGGAGTCATCGTTCTCTACCTCGAGAGCTTCGGCAACCCGCGCAAGTTCGCGCGCATCGCCCCGGCGGTGGCGCGGCGCAAGCCGATCGTCGCCGTCAAGTCGGGCCGCTCGGCGGCGGGCACGCGCGCGGCGTCGAGCCACTCCGCGGCGCTCGCCAGCCTCGACATCGCGGTCGACGCCTGCTTCGAGCAGGCGGGCGTGATCCGCACGACCACGCTCGAGGAGCTGTTCGACGTGGCCGCGTTGCTCTCGACGCAGCCCGTACCCCCGGGCGCGCGCGTCGGGGTGGTGACCAACGCCGGCGGCCCCGCGATCCTGCTCGCCGACGCGTGCGAGGCGCGCGGCCTCGTGCTGCCGCCGCTCGACGCGGCGACGGTCGCCGCGCTGCGCGGCTTCCTGCCGGCCGCCGCCGGGCTCGCCAACCCCGTCGACATGATCGCCTCGGCCACGCCGGAGCAGTACGTGCGCGCGATCGGCGCCGTGGGCGGGGACGCGAACGTGGACGCGCTGGTCGTGCTCTACGTGCCGCCGCTGGTCACGCAGCCCGAGGAGATCGCCGCGGCCATCGCGCGCGGGGCGGGGGCCGTGCCCGCCGAGAAGCCCGTGCTCACCGTGTTCATGTCGGCGCGCGGCGCGCCGCCGGCGCTCGCCGCCGGCCCGCGCGGCGCGCTGCCCTCGTACAGCTTTCCCGAGAACGCGGCGCAGGCGCTGGCCGCCGCCGAGCGCTACGGCCGGTGGCGGCGTCGCCCGCAGGGCACGCCGCTCGTGCTCCCGCCGTTCGCGCGCGCCGCCGTGCGGGCGGTTGCCGACCGCGCGCTCGCGGGCGCCGCGGAGCCCCGCTGGCTCGAGCCCGACGACGTCCGCACGGTGCTGCGGGCCGCGGGGATCGAGTTCGCGGCGATGGAGGTCGCGGCGCCCGCCGACGCCGTCGCGACCGCCGAGCGGCTCGGCTACCCGCTCGTGGCCAAGGCGGTGGCGCCCGGCCTCGTCCACAAGAGCGACGTGGGCGGCGTGATCCTCGGGCTCGATTCGGCCGCGGCGGTGGCGCGGGCGGTGGAGGCGCTCACCGAGCGGATCGCCGCCGCGGGCCGCCGCCTCGAGCGCGTGCTCCTCCAGCGCGAGGTGGCAGGCGGCGTCGAGGCGCTGGTCGGGGTCACCACCGACCCGACCTTCGGTCCGCTGGTGGTCTGTGGGCTCGGGGGCGTGCTCGTCGAGCTGCTGCGCGACGTCGCCCACCACCTCACGCCGGTGACGGACGTCGACGCGGCCGAAATGGTGGGCCGGCTGCGCGCGGCGCGGCTCCTCGACGGCTACCGCGGCAGCCCGCCGGGCGACCGGGCGGCGCTCGTCGGGGTGATCCAGCGCGTGTCGGCGCTCGTCGAGGTGCTCCCCGAGCTGCGGGAGCTCGATCTCAACCCGGTGAAGGTCCTGCCGCCCGGCCGCGGCGCGATTGCCGTCGACGCGCGCGTGCGCCTGGGGCCGGTCGCCTGACGCCCGTCACGGCGGCGTCGGGCAGTCACGCCCGCGACAGACGGTGACGCTGGTCGGGAAGTTGAGCCCGCCGGCGATCCGCTGCGGTGTCGAGGGGACGCCGCGTGCGAAGGTGACCGCGAAGACCCCGCCGCCGTTGTCCGCGGGGCCGCAGCCGCTCGCGTCGCAGACGACGTGGATGTCGACGAAGTAGAGATCGCCGCTCGGCGCCACCGCGATGCCGAAGGGATTGTACGGCCCCGCGGGCACGGGGCCCTTGGCCGGGTGCGGCGTCCCGTCGTCGTTGAACCAGGCGACCGCCGGAGTGCCGATCACGTTGCTCACCGCCCAGGCGTGCGCGCGCGGGTCCCAGGCGATCCCGATGGGGAAGGCCGGCGTCCCGTGGAGGAGCACGTCGAACTGCGCCTTCGGCGCCAGCAGCCCGTCGGGGCCGCAGTCCGCGGCCCGGCGCGGGAAGGAGCGGTGGCGGAAGCGCAGCACGCGCCCGGCGCCCGTCTCGGGCACGTAGAGGTCGCCGTGACGCACCGCGAGCGTTCCCGGGTCGCGCAACCCGCCCGAGCCGTCGACGTGGTGCGGGCCGACGCCGCCCGTGTCCGGGCCGTAGATGATGCAGTACTGCGTGTAGTCGGGCGGGAACCACTCGATGATTCGGCCGTCGTCGGGCACCGGGATCTGGCCCTGAGCGGTCCCGATGTCGGCCGCGAAGAGGTGCCCCTCGTGATCGAAGGCGCAGCCGGTGAACGTGCCGTTATTGTTGTAGGCGCCGTTCTCGAAGCCGCCCGCGGCGGAGTCCGGCGGGATGTCGCCGCCGATGGTCGAGCCGGGGAGGGTGTACGGCCCGGGGACGTAGATCGTCTGGCCGGTGAAGCTCCCGTGCCGGTCCCACACCGCCTCGCCGACCGGCGGGTTCATGAGCGGCTTTAGGCTCCCCGGGTTGTCCTGCGAGGGCAGCGTCGGGTTGTAGCCCGTGACGAAGCGACCCGAGTGATCGGGAAAGATGCACATCTGGCCGTTCGGGTCGTAGGGCGGGACGAGCTGCTTCACCTGGCCCGCCACGAGGACGTCCTCCTCCTCGTTCTGATCCCAATAGACGAGGACGCGGGCGTTCGCCGACTTGGGCGCCGCCTGCGCGGCGAGGCCGACGCCGGCGAGCAGCGCGCCGAGCAGGGCGCAGGTTGTGGATCGGATCGACGTGCGCATGGTTCGAGGCTCCTCTCTCGTGGTCTTCGGGCTAGCTCCCCGCCGCGCAGACGCCCGCGGCGAGACACGTCGTCGCGGCGCAGGACGCCGCGGGCGCGCAGCTCGTGCGCTCCCGCGCACCGCTCGGCGCGCACGCGGCCGCGGGGACGACGAGGCAACGGACGTCGGGGCGGGTCTCGCAGCAGACGACCGCTCCCGGCCGGCCGCAGGTCGACTGCACCAGGGCGTGCTCGGCGCTCGCCCGGCAGCGGGGGCGGAGCTGGCCGGCGGCAACCGCGCGGTCGAGCGCGCGCCGCGCGCAGCGGACGTAGTCGGGATGCCGGCGGCCGGGGGCGCCGTCGAAGGCCGCGCACGGGCACGCGGTCTCGGCGGCCGCGCGCACGGCGGCGAGCGCCCGCGCATCGGCGGGCGCGCTGCCGCCCGCGTCGCAGCGGTCGCCGGGCGCGGGGTCGCACCCCGGCGTGCCCGCGGCGCAGAGCGCGGTCACGGGCTGGGGCACGTGCGCCGCGGCGTCGGCCGGGTCGGACGGGTCCCCGGTGCGCTCGCCCGCCCCGCCGCCGAGGATCGCCGTGCCGTCCACGACCGCGGGCGCCGACGCGAGCGTGAAGCCGACGGGGACGCTCGCGAGCAGGGCGCCGGTCCGCGCGTCGTACGCGCGCAGCGCCCCGCCCAGGTCCTTGCCGACGAAGACCACGCCCGGGATCGCGCTCGTCGGGGCGTAGCTCGCGTCGGCGTTCGGCTCGGCCGTGTTCTCCCAGACGATCGCCCCCGTGTCGGCGTCGAGGGCGTGGACGGTCGGGCGCTGCGGGTTCAGGAGGTCGACGCCGGGGGCGGTGCTGAAGTAGACGCGCCGGGCCGCCTCGTCGACCGCGGCGGTTGCGATGATGCCCCCCTGCCCGTCGCCCGGCACCACCTTCGTGCGCCAGTAGGGCAGCGCCGACGGATCCGGATCGTCCCAGCGCGCGCCCGTGACCGCGTTCACCCCGTCGCGGTCGATCGCGTAGTAGGTGCCGTCCTTCCCGCCCTCGCCGACGACGTCGTGCGCGGCGCCGCCCGCGGTGATCGTGAACAGGTTGGGCGCCGCGCCGAAGTCGAGGTCTGCGGGATCGGACGGGCGCGGCTTCCAGCGCCAGGCCGGCGTGCCGTCGAGGCCCAGCGCGACGATCGCCTCCTCGTAGGGCGCGGTGTTGGTGCCCTGCTCGCAGGCCGACGTGCCGAAGAAGAGGAGCCCCCGCACGAGGTCGACGCTCGCCGACGACCACACGCCCCCGCAGCCGCTGGTGGTGCGGTCGAAGTCGCAGCCGGGCCGGGTGGCGAAGAAGCCCGCGGGGAGGCCCAGGTCGCTCTCCGAGTGGTAGCCGTCGAAGCGGTGCACCACGTCGCCGGGCAAGGTCCGGCACGTCGCGCCGGTCTCGACGTCGAAGTACCAGAGCAGACGGCCGTCGTGGACGTCGAGGGCGAAGAAGCCGCCCTTGCCGTCGATGCCGTTCTCGTTGATGTCCATGCCGAAGAGGACCTCGCCTCCGGCGACGATCGGCGAGGATTCGATCTCGTTCGTCTCCGGGGCGAGACCGCCGAACCCGCAGTCGCCGGGCGGGGTGCGGCAGCCCGTGCCCGCGTCGAAGCGCCAGACCTCGCTGCCGGTGATCGCATCGACCGCATGGAGGCTCTCCCCGCTGCCGACGAACACCCGCGCGCGGCCGTCGACGGTCTCCACCGCGGCCGAGGACGCGTCCGGGTACGCGGCCCCGGGCTGATCGGCCATGGCGAACCGCCAGAGGGCGGTGCCGTCGCGCACGCGCAGCGCGTAAAGGCCGTCGTCCCACGAGGCGATGAAGGCGGTCGGCGTGCGACCCTCGCCGGGCAGGTCGAGGGTCACCACCGCCGGCGACGCGGTCACGATCGCACCCGTCGGGAACGTCCACTTGACCCGCAGGCCGGCGACGTTCGCGGCCGTGATGATGCTCTCGGCCGGGTTGAAGAAGAGGCGGCGCGGCCCCCCGGCATAGGCGGGCCAGCTCGGGAGCCCGGTCGCGGCTGCAGGCGCCGCGAGGAGCAGGACCAGAGCGAGAGCCGCGGGGCGCATGCTAGTGGCCGCGGGGCATGTCCGTCCTGTACCTCCGGCTCCGGGGCGGCGGCAAGCGCAATCTTCAGGCCGCGCGCTCCAGGCGATCGACGCGGAAGGTGGCGTCGGCCTGGAAGCCGAGCCACGCGCCGACCCGTGCCGCGAGGTACTTGCGGGCGACCAGCGCCCGCACGTGCGCGTCGAGAGCCGGTTCGACGATCGGCGCGAACCGGCCGCGCAGCCGCAGCGCCCCGATCTCGAGCTCCACGGCCGGCGTCTTGCGCGCGTTGCGCACCCAGTTGCGCCGGGCGTCGAGCGTGGCGAGGAAGATCGTCTCCCCCTCGACGACGAACCACACGGTCACCGCCCGCGGGGCGCCCGTGCGCCGGCCGCGCGCCGTGAGCCGCAGCGTGCGCCGGCGGGCGACGGCGCAGAGCGCGGCGGCGAGGTCGTCGGTCACGGGGCGCCGCCTCCGGCGAGCCGGGCGCGCAACGCGCGCTTGAGGATCTTGCCGCTCGCCGTGCGCGGGAAGTCCTCCACCAGCGCGAGGCGCTCGGGCAGCTTGCGGCGCGAGAGCCCGCGCCCGGCGAGGTAGTCCGCCAGCTCGGCGAGCGTGGGCGCGGTCGCGCCGGCACGGGGCCGGATCACCGCGCAGGCGATCTCGCCGCAGGCCGGGTCGGGCACACCGACGACCGCCACCTCGAGCGTCGCCGGATGCTCGGCGAGCAGCGCCTCGATCTCGCGCGCGCTCACGTTCTCGCCCTTGCGGATGATGATGTCCTTGCGCCGGCCGGTGATGCGCAGGTACCCGGCCGCGTCGAGCACGCCGAGATCCTCCGTACGGAACCAACCGTCGGGCGTGAAGGCGTCCGCGTTGTGCGCGGGATCGTGATAGCCGAGGAAGCATTCGGGTCCGCGCGCGAGGATGTCCCCCTCGGCGCCCGCGGGCACGGCGTGTCCGTCGTCGTCGACCAGGCGGATCTCGGCGGCGCCGATCGGGCGGCCCTCGGTCTCGATGCGGCGCTCGGGTGGATCGCCGGGGCCGGTCGTCGTGATCGTGGGGAACTCGGTCGAGCCGTAGACGCGCTTCGCGATGCACCCGAGCCGCGCCGCCGCCTCGCGCACGAGGGCCGGGTCGACGTCGGCGCCGCCGCAGGAGAAGAGCCGCAGGCTGCGGACGTCGTGCGCGGCGAGCGCGGGGTGGAGGGCCAGGTCGCGCAGGAACGTGGGCGCGCCCACCATGTAGGTGACCCGCTCCCGCGCGATCAGCGCGAGGGCCGCCCCGGGCTCCCAGCGTTCCATGAGCACGGCGGTGGTACCGAGCACGGCGGGCACCAGCAGCGCGTGCACCAGGCCCGAGACGTGCGTGAGCGGCGAGGGCATGAGCACGACGTCGTCGGCGGAGAGGGTGTGGACCGCTTCGAGGCTGCGCGCCTCGGCGAGCAGCGTGTCGTGGCTGTGCAGCACCCCCTTGGGCTCCGCGGTGGTGCCCGAGGTGTAGATGAGAAGCGCGATCGCGGCGGCGTCGTGCGGCGGAGGGAGGGCCGGCGGGGCCGCGGCGGCGAGCTCGGCCCAGGCACGCGCGCCCGGGCCGGGCTCGTCGCGCACCACCACGACGTGCTCGAGGGCCGGCAGCTCGGGGCGCAGCGCGGCGGCGAGCGCGCGGTGGTCCGCGTCGCGGTAACGGCCGGGGACGATCAGCACGCGCGCCCCGCTCGCGCGCAGGACGAAGCCGAGGTCGCGCCGCCGCAGGATCGGCAGCACGGGATTGAGGACGGCGCCGAGGCGCGCGGCGGCGAGCAGCGCGACCAGCGTCTCGACGCGGTTCGGGAGCTGCACCGCGACCACGTCGCCCGCGCCGACCCCGAGCGCGGCGAGACCGCCCGCGACGCGCTCGGCCGCGGCGGCGAGCGCCGCCCACGACGTGCGCGTGGCGCCGTCGACGACCGCGGTGCGGGCGCCCGCCGCCGCCGCGGTCGCCGCGAAGGCCTGCCAGACCGTCTCGCCGCGCCACAGACCCGCGCGCCGGTACGCGTCGGCGAGCGCGGCGGGGTGTGTGGGACGGAGCATGCCGGCCTCCTTCTCATGGCGGACGCCTCCTCGGCGCGTCAAGCGCGGCGCGACGGCCATGCTGACGCGTCGTTCTATTGACAGCCTCGCACGCAACTCGGTATGGCCGCCGGGATGTCGGGTCCCGGGCGCCGCGCCGGCGTGTACCTCCTGCTCGGGCTGCTGGCGCCGGCGATCGCCCGCGCGGCGCTCGTGCGCGACAACCTCTACGGGGTGAAGGCGCTCAGCGCCTCCGAGGCCTGGGCGGTGGGGACGTTCGGCTCGATCTACCACACGACCAACGCCGGCCAGACCTGGGAGACGCGCGAGAGCGGGACGCGCAACCCGCTGTTCAGCGTCGACTTCGCGGACCCCCAGCACGGGTGGGCGGTCGGGAAGTCGGCGATCATCTTGCGCACCGTCGACGGCGGCGCGAGCTGGAAGCCGCAGCGGAGCCCCATCCCGCCGGAAAAGCACCTCTTCAAGGTGCAGGCGCTCGACGTCCGCACCGCCTGGGCGGTGGGCGACTGGGGCGCGCGGACGGTCACCCACGATGGCGGCGAGCATTGGGAGGATCGCTCGCTCGGCGAGGACGTCGTGCTCTACGACGTGTCGTTCCCGGACGCCGAGCACGGGTACGTGTGCGGCGAGTTCGGCACCGTGCTCGCCACCGCCGACGGCGGCGCGACCTGGGAGAAGCGCGCCGCGGGCACCGAGAAGACCCTCTTCGGCCTCGACTTCGTCACGCCGGACGAGGGCTGGGCGGTGGGCATCGACGGGCTTTTGCTGCACACGCGCGACGGTGGCCGGTCCTGGGCCGTGCAGCGCGGCAAGGTGCAGGCCGAGAGCCTCGACGAGTTCGGCTTCCTCGAGGCGATGAGCAACCCGGGCCTGTACGCCGTGCGCGTGCTGGGGGAGTACGGCGTCGTCGTGGGCGACACGGGCACCGTGCTGGTGAGCACCGACGCCGGGCAGAGCTGGCGGCGGCTCGAGCTGCCGTCGAGCCGGGGGCTCGCCTGGATGCGCGACGTGAGCCTGGTGCCCGGCACCGAGGGCATCGCCATCGGCGCCGAGGGGTTCGCCGTGCGGTTCGACCGCGGGCAGGTGACGCTGCCGGACGGGGCGCCCGCGACCGCGGCGGCGACGCCGTAGCACGGGACGGCCGATGCTCTCGCGTAAGGCGATCGAAGCCTACCTCTACTTCCTGCTGCGGCACCGGCTGCTCGTGTCGATCGTGGTCGGCCTGCTCACCGTCGGGCTGGCCGCCTCGATGTGGTTCCGGATGCACGTGTTCACGAACTTTTTCGACCTGTATCCGCCGAACCATCCCTACATCCGGCTCTATCAGCAGTACCGGAACATGTTCGGCACGGCGAACACGGTGCTGATCGTGGTCGAGGTGAAGAACGGCACGATCTTCGACGATCCGGCCACCGTGCAGAAGGTCGACCGCATCACGCTGGCCCTCCTGCACGACATCCCGGGTGTGAACGGCGATCAGGTGCTGTCGATCACGCATCCGAAGGTGAAGACCACGCTCACCGCGGGCTCCGGGATCAAGGTCGTGCCGCTCATGTACCCGCGCGTCCCGGAGAACAAGGACGACCTCGAGTTCTTGAAGCTCAAGGTCTACACGACCGAGGGCGTCCACGGGTTCTTCGTCTCCGACGACGACAAAGCCACGCTGATCACCGCGGGCTTCTGGGAGGAGTACTTCGACCTCCCGACGATGTGGGCGAAGATCCAGGAGATCGTGAAGCGCGAGTCGGACGCCAACACGACCATCTACGTGAGCGGCCCGCCGATCCTCTACGCGTACTTCATGGAGATCATGCCGAAGATGGTCGGCGTGCTCGCGGCGTCGATCGTCATGATCCTGCTCATCCTCTGGATCGAGTTCCGGAGCTGGCAGGGCGTGGTGATCCCGGCGTTCAGCGGCGCCCTGTCGGCGGTGTGGGGGCTCGGCTTCGGGGGGCTCTGGGGCCTCAACCTCGACCCGCTCGTGCTCGTGATCCCGCTGCTCATCTCGGCCCGGGCGCACTCGCACTCGGTGCAGTCGATGGAGCGCTACCACGAGGAGTACCATCGCCTGCGCGACAAGGACCAGGCGATCGTCAAGTCCTACACGGAGATCTACGCGCCGGCGATGGTCTCGCTGCTCGCCGACGGCCTGGCGGTGCTCACGCTCCTCGTCGCGCGCATCCCGATCATCCAGAAGCTCGCCATCCTGTGCTCGTTCTGGATCATCTCGATCTTCGTGAGCGTGGTCACGCTCCACCCCATCATCCTGTCGTTCACGCCGCCGCCGGAGGAGCAGGCCTCGGGGAAGGGCGCGCTCGAGCGGTTCATGGCCTGGCTGATGCTCACCGCGGTCGCCTGGCTGGTCGTGCTCTACGGTTATGCGCCGCACCTCGCCGGGTGGAGGATGGACGTCGGCTCGATCGAGAAGGTGCTGGCCGGGGTGCTGGTCTGCGGCCTGCTCGACGCGTGCGGCGTCGTGGTGCCGGGCTATGCGCACGTGGGGCGCGGCGTGAGCGTCGCCATCGACGCTCTCGGCAGCAGCTGCACCCGGCTCTACGGGGTGATCGAACGTGCCCTCATCTGGATGGCGCTCGGCTGGCGGCGGGTGGCGATGGCGGCGACGCTGGTGGTGCTGCTCGGCTTCGGGCTCTACTTCCAGCATCAGCTGCGGATCGGCGATACGACGCCCGGCGCCGCGCTGCTCTACGCGGACCATCCCTACAACGTCGCCTTCCGCAAGGTGAACGAGAAGTTCGTCGGCGCGAGCCAGCTCGTGATCATCGCGGAGGGCGCCGCATACTGCGCGGTCGACGGGAAGCCGTGTGTGGGCGACGCGTGCGTCCGTTGCCGGCCCGAGAGCCCCGAGACCTGCGGCAAGCAGCAGTGCCTGCAGCGCGACGGCGCGATCGAGCACGCCGACACGCTCAACAACCTCGACCTGTTCGCCCGCTACATGGCCGAGCGCCCGGAGGTCGGCGGCACGGTCACGGCGGCCTCGCTGCTCAAGAAGATCTTCCGCACCTTCCACGAGGGCGATCCGAAGTGGGAGATCCTGCCGACGCGCAACGACCACGTGAGCCAGCTCTTCTTCCTGCTCACGTCGGGCACGCGACGCGGCGAGATGGACCGCTTCTTCGACGCCAACTACGCGAACGCGACCATCCAGGTCTTCTACAAGGACTACACGCACGACACGATCGAGAATTCGATCGCGCGGGCGAAGCAGTACATCGCCGAGCACGGCGGGGAGGCGCAGCGCGTCCGCTACCGGCTCGCGGGCGGGCTGATCGGCATCCTCGCCGCGGTGAACGAGGAGGTGGAGTGGTCCTACCGTGTGAACCTGCTGCTGATCCTCGTCGTGGTGTTCCTGCTGAGCTACGCGACGTACGTGTCGGTGATCGGCGCGCTGATCGTGATGCTGCCGTCGCTGGTGGCGCAGCCGCTCTCCGAGGCGGTGATGTATCTCCTCGGCATCGACATGAACATCAACTCGCTGCCCGTGGCCGCCGTCGGCATCGGTATCGGCATCGACTACGGCTACTACGTGCTGTCCCGGATCGTGGAAGAGCTGTCGGCCGGAGAAGGCTTCGACGTCGCGATCCGGCGCACGTTCGAGACCACGGGGAAGACCGTGCTCTTCACGGGCGTGTCGCTGACCGCGAGCATCATCTTCTGGGTGTTCTTCCCGATGAAGTTCCAGGCCCAGATGGCCCTGCTGCTCGTCCTGCTGCTCGCGTTCCATCTGATGGGCGCGCTCATGTTCATCCCGCCGATGGTCTCGCTCTTCAAGCCGAGCTTCGCGATCAAGTACGCCGAGGAACGGCGGGAACGCATCCGGGCCGAGGCGGCGGCCGAGGCCCGCGCTGCCGAGATGCACGCGGCCGGGCCGTGAGCAGCGGCGCGCGGCGGGCATCCCGGGGAGGACGGTGTCGATGGCCAAGTGGAGGACCGCGTTGGGGGCGGCGGTCGTGCTGGCGCTCGCCGGCGCGCGGCCGGCGGGGGCCGAGCTCAAGCCGGGCACGATGCTCGACGAGAGCAGCGCGGACGAGGCGAAGGACCTCCTGCCGCCCGAGATCTTCAACCACTTCAAGAAGGGCGACTATCGCAACGTGACGGTCGACTTCCCGAGCTCGCGCTTCGAGTGGGACGATTCCTTCAAGGAGGCGACCAAGCGCAACGCCGACCACGTCACCCTCGATCCCGCGACCAAGACCCCCGTCGATTCGGCGACCGGGAAGCGCCCCGACTACCTTCAGGGGCTGCCCTTCCCGCAGGTCGGCGAGGACGATCCGGACGCGGGCACGAAGATCCTCTGGAACATGGACTACGCGTATTACGCCGGCGGGAACAGCCACAACCTCACGCAGCTCACGTGGGTGAGCCGCAGCGGCGTCGACCGCGCGTCGGTCCAGGACGTCTACTTCCTCTACTACGAGGGGCAGCCGCGGCGGTACGCCCCCGCGACCAACCCCGACAACTACCTGTTCCAGTTTCTCGCGGTCACGACCTCGCCGGCGGACCTCCAGGGCACGGCGTCGCTCGGCTACCGCTTCAAGGACCCGACCAAGCGCGACATGAGCTGGGCCTACGTGCCGGCGCTCCGGCGCGTGCGCGCCGTCTCGCCCGCCAACCGCTCCGACGGCTTCCTCGGCTCCGACCAGAGCCAGGACGACGGTCCCTTCTTCGACGGCAAGCCCGAGGACTTCGTGTGGAAGGTCGTGGGCAAGCACGACGCGTACCGCTTCGTCGATCCGGACAGCATCGCCGGGAAGGTGGTGCGCCAGCCCCTGCCGGGAGGCGGCTGGCGCACGGTCTCGACCAACAACAGCCGCGCCGTGGGCTTCATGGTGAAGGACTGGAAGGGCGTACCGTGGGCGCCGGTCGCCGCCGGCATGGCCAAGCGGCGCTTCTGGGTGATCGAGGGCGTGCCGAAGGACAAGTACTACCTCTACGGGAAGCTCGAGCTCTGGATCGACGACACGACCTGGCAGGGTGCGTGGAACCGGAAGTTCTCCTGGCAGAACGATCTGCTGAACGACTACGAGGTGCTCGGCTTCGCTACCTTCCCCTTCACCGACACCGAGCGCTGGTGGGGCTCGACCATGAGCGTGCAGCTCTCCGAGAACTTCAAGGCGGATCGCGCCACGGTCTCGGGCATCGACGGCCCCGGAGCGACCCCGCCCAACGACCGGCGTATCCCGCTCGAGCCGAGCTTCTTCGACTACGCGACGCTCAGCCGCTTCGGGAAGTGAGGCCGGGCGCGGGGCCGACGCTGGATTTCCACCTCAGCGACGCGGAGCGGAGCTTCTGCCGGGAGGTGCGCGAGTGGCTCCGCGCCAACCTGCCCCCGGGGTGGCGAGGCCCCGACCACGGGCGGCCGGAGGAGCCCGCCGAGCGCGTGCGCTTCGCCCGCTGGTGGCAGCGGCGGCTCTTCGACGGGGGCTGGGCCGGGCTGCACTGGCCGCGCGCGTACGGCGGCCGGGGCGCGACGGCGATCGAGCAGCTGCTTTTCGCCGAGGAGTATACACGCGCCGGCGCCCCGAACCTGATCGACATCGGCGTCGGCCCGGGGCTCGTCGGCCCGACCCTCATCCACCACGGCACCGACGCGCAGCGGCGGCGCTTCCTTCCGTCGATCCTCTCCGGCGAGGAGGTGTGGTGCCAGGGATTCTCGGAGCCCAACGCCGGCTCCGACCTGGCCGCCTGCCGCACGCGGGCGGAGCTGCACGGCGACGTCTTCCGCGTCACCGGCCAGAAGATCTGGACGAGCTACGCCCGCTTCGCCGACTGGTGCATCCTGCTCGTGCGCACCGATCCGCAGGCGGCCAAGCACAAGGGGCTCACGTTCCTGCTGCTCGACATGCGGACGCCCGGGATCACCATCCGCCCGCTCGTCGAGATGACCGGCGTCGCGTGGTTCAACGAGGTCTTCTTCGACGACGTGCCCGTGCCGCGGGAGAACGTGGTCGGCGCCGTCAACCAGGGCTGGACGATCGCGATCACGACGCTCGCCCACGAGCGCGGCGGTGCCGCCCCGCATGCCCGCCTCGCCGGTGAGCTCCGCGAGGTGACGGCGCTCGCCCGCCGGCGCGAAGCCGCCGCGGACCCGCGCGTCCGCCAAGCGCTGGCGCAGCTCGGGATCGAGACCGAGATCCTGCGGCTGCTCACCTACAAGCAGGTGAGCGCGGTGATGCGCACCGGCCGGCCCGGGCCCGAGGGCTCGTGCCTCAAGCTCGTCTGGAGCGAGCTCGACATGCGCATGAAGGAGATCGCCATCGCGCTCGAGGGCCCGTACGCCGCCATCGACCGCGGCGGGACGCGTGCCATCGACGGCGGCCGCTGGCAGTACGAGTACCTCTGGTCGCGCGCCGCGGGCATCTACGCGGGCACCTCGGAGGTCCAGCGCAACATCATCGCCCAGCGCGTGCTGGGCTTGCCCAGGGGATGAGCATGGCGATCATCGACGTCTGGACGCAGTACATCAGCCCGACTCCGCCCGGGGTGAACCCCGAAGGCGAGAACGTGTTCCGGAACTACGGCATGCTCGACGTCTTCCACGGCGGCACCGACCCGGCGAAGATGATCGACGCGATGGACGCCGCCGGCGTCGACGTGGCGCTGATCGCGGGGGACAACGAGGCGGTTGCGAAGGCGCAGAACCGCTTCCCGGGACGCCTCTACGGGCAGTACCACGCCGACCCGCGCCACATCATGAAGGCGGTGCGCGAGCTCGATCACTACGTGCGCAACTGCGGCTTCGTGTGCCTGCGTATCGAGCCCTTCATGTGGCGCAAGCCGCCGACCGACCGGGCATACTATCCGCTCTATGCCAAGGCGGCCGAGCTGGGCGTCGCCTTCCAGACCCAGGTCGGCCACACCGGCCCCCTCTTCCCGTCGGAGACCGGCCGGCCCCTCTACATCGACGAGGTGGCGCTCGACTTCCCCGAGCTGCGCATCGTTTGCGGCCACATCGGCTGGCCGTGGACCGAGGAGATGATCGCCGTGGCGTGGAAGCACCGCAACGTGTGGATCGACACCTCGGCGCACGCTCCCAAGCACTACCCGCCCGCCTTCGTGCACTTCATGAAGACCTTCGGCAAGGACAAGGTCTGCTTCGCGACCGACTACCCGCTCTTGTCGTGGGAGCGGGTGCTGGGGGAGATCGACGCGCTCGGGCTCTCGCCCGACGTCCGCCGGCGCTTTTTCGAAGAGAACGCGCGCCGCGCCTTCAACCTGCCGCAGTAGGAGGGGCATCCGATGGCCGAGACGCAGACGCTGATCTTCACGGTGGAGGAGGGGGTCGGGTGGATCGTGCTCAACCGCCCGGAGGCCCGCAATGCGATGAACGCCGAGATGCGCGAGGCCTACCTCGCCGCGCTCGCGCGCTGCGGGGAGGACCCCGCGATCCGCGCCGTCGTGCTCACCGGCGCGGGCAAGGCCTTCTGCACCGGGGCCGACCTCTCGGGGTCGCGGGCGGCGACCGGACAGGCGGGCCCGCCCCACCCCGGCGCCACGCGCGACGCGATGCGGCCGAGCCAGCGGGTGATCCGGACGCTCTGGGAGCTCGAGAAGCCGACGCTGGCGGCGGTGGGCGGCGTGGCGGCGGGGCTCGGCGCGCACCTCGCGTACGCCTGCGACCTCGTGCTCGCGGCCGACGACGCCCGCTTCATCGAGGTCTTCGTGCGCCGGGGCATCGCGCTCGACGCCGGGGGGGCGTTCCTGCTCGCCCGCCAGGTCGGGCTGCGCAAGGCGAAGGAGCTGGTCTTCTTCGGCGACGACCTGCCGGCGGCCGAGGCCGAGCGCCTGGGGCTCGTCAACAAGGTCGTCCCGGCGGCCGATCTCGAGCAGAGCGCGCGCGAGTGGGCGCGGCGGCTGGCGCAGGGGCCCACCTTCGCCCTCGGGCTCTCCAAGCGGCTCCTTAACCGCGCGCCGGCCTCCGACCTCGACACCTGCTTCGCCGAGGAGGCGTTCACCCAGGCTCTAGTCGCCAACAGCGAGGACATGCGCGAGGGTATCCGGTCCTTCATGGAGAAGCGCCCGCCGGCCTTCAAGGGGCGCTGAGCCCCTTGACGCCCGCCCGCGGCGGGGTGAAACTGGGACAGGCCGATTGGGCCGAGGGGGATCCATGAGGCGATCGAGGTGGAGTCCGTATCGGGTCGCCGCCGTTGCTGCGGTTATTTCTCTCATGTTTGCTGCAGAGGTATGGGCGCGGCGTCCCTTCCCGTTCGGGCCGGGCTGGTGGCCGGTTCGGGAGCCGGTGGTGCCGGGACCGCACGCGACGCCGGAGGTCGATCCGGGGGCGCTCCGCGGCGCCTTGGTCATCGTCGTCGGGGGCGTGCTCATGCTCACCGACCGTCGGCGCCCGCGCTGACACAGACGCGCCGCGCGGGGGCGAGCCTCAAGGCGCCCGCCATGTGTGCCGCGATGCGGAGTCGCGATCCGCATGGCGGCTGACATCGACAGCGCGGCGCACGTGTGTCGAAAGGCGAGAAAGCTTCTTGACTCGCACCGGGATGCGCGGCACGCTGCAGCCATGTCGCGGAAGGTCGCAGAAGGCGTCCGAAGGTTTCGCCGAGCGTCGTGGCTCTCTCGGATTCTCACCGGAGGGGCCGTGCTCGCTGCCGTCGCGGTCGCGTCGGCGTCGCCCGCGTGGGCCCGCCAGTGGGGCCGCCCGCCGCACTTCCCGCATCCCGTCCTCTGGCCGGAGCCGCGGTCGACGCCGGAGATCGACCCGGGCGCACTGCGCAGCGCGCTCGTGATCCTCGCCGGTGGCGTGCTCGTGCTCACCGATCGGAGACGGTGTCGCTGAGGGCGGCCCGGCCGCTACCGTGACCGCGTCGATCGCCCGTGACGCCGTCCGAGGCGGCGGGCGGCTGCCGCTGCTGCGCTGGGCGCTGCTCGGCGTCCTGTTGGCCGTCGAGGCGCTCTTCCTGTGCACCGCGTACGACGCTCAGCCGCTGCTGGCGGGTGGGCAATGGTGGGCCGGCCTGCTCGGCCACGCGGGGATCGTCGTCCCGCTCGCGACGTCCGTGGCCGCGGCCGTGCTGCTCGTCGGCAGCGCTTGGGTCTGGGACCTGCTGCCCGACGCACTCGACGTGCTGCGTCCCGCGCGCCGCTGGTGGCCGTTCCTCGCCGGCCACCTCGTGGCCTTCGCCCTCTTCGCCTGGTTGACGGCGGTGCTGTTCGGCGGCGGGTTCGCAGCGCGGGCGTACCCGGGGCTGTGGATCGCGGCCTGGGCCGCCGTGGGCGCCGCGACGCTCGCGCTGTGGGGCGAAGCGCTGGTCCCGGCTTCGCTCGTGGTTGCGATGGTGCGCCGCGCCCCCGCCGTCCTCTTCGCAGGCGCTGCGGTGGGCGCGGGCGCGTGGCTCGCCGGGCAGGTCACCGACTCGTGGTGGTCCTCGCTCGGCGCGATGACGTTCTGGGTGGTGCACGGGCTCCTGCGGTGGGTCATGCCCGAGCTGGTGGCGATCCCGGGAGAATACGTCGTCGGCAGCCCGTCGTTCCTGGTCGCGGTGCGGCCGCCGTGCTCCGGCTATCAGGGCATCGGGCTCATCTGGGTGTTCGTGCTCGGCTACCTCTGGCTCTTCCGCCGCACGCTCCGCTTCCCGCAGGCGTTCGTGCTGCTGCCCATCGGCACGGTCGTCGTCTGGGTCGCCAACGCGCTGCGCATCGCGGCGCTCGTCGCGATGGGAACGTGGGTGTCGCCGGAGGTGGCGGTGGGTGGCTTCCACCACAACGCCGGCGCGCTCCTCTTCTGCGGCGTGGCGCTCGGCATGGTCGCCGTCGCCCGACGTTGGCGATTCATCGCGGCCGCGCCTGCCACGGAGGCCTCGGGCGGCAACGCGACCGCGGCTCACCTCGCGCCGCTGCTGGCGATCGTCGCCACGGCGGGGGTGACGGCGGCGTTCTCGGCGGGCGGCTTCGACCTACTCTACCCGGCGCGCGTGCTGGTCGCGGCGGCCGTGCTCTTCGCCTTCCGGCGCGCCTACCGCGAGCTACGCTGGACGTGGTCGTGGGTCGCGGCCGCCGCGGGCGCCGTCGGGTTCGTGCTCTGGCTGGTGCTCGCCCCCCGGCCCGCGGACCTCGCGACCGCGACGGCGAGCTGGCAGGCCGGGCTCGCGGGCCTGCCGGGCGCCGCCGGCGCGCTCTGGCTGGCGTTGCGCATCGCGGGGGCCGTGATCACCGTGCCGCTCGCCGAGGAGCTCGCGTTTCGCGGCTACCTCACGCGGCGCCTCGTGGCCGCGGACTTCGAGCACGTGCCCGCGGGCACCTTCACCTGGCTGTCGTTCCTCGTTTCGTCCGCGCTGTTCGGGGCCATGCACGACGCGTGGGTGGCCGGGACGCTCGTGGGCATGCTCTACGCGCTCACCTGGTATCGTCGCGGAGAGCTCGCCGACGCGGTGCTCGCGCACGCGGTCACCAACGCGCTCCTCGCCACGTACGTGCTGACGACCGGCGCCTGGTGGCTCTGGGGCTGAGCGCCTCGGTCGCTTGCAGTTTCGGGAGCCGGGTCGTAGTACGCCCGGGGAGGGCGAATGGTCGGAATCACCTCGTACGGCGCCTACGTGCCGATGCTGCGGCTGCCGCTGGCGGCGATCGGCGGCGGCAAGGGCGGCGGCGGGCCGGAGAAGGCCGTCGCGAACTGGGACGAGGACGGGGTCACGATGGCGGTCGCCGCCGCGGTCGACTGCCTGCGCGGGATCGATCGCGCGAGCGTCGACGCGGTGCTCTTTGCGTCCACGTCCTACCCGTTCAAGGAGAAGCAGGGGGCGGCGATCGTCGCCAAGGCCCTCGACCTCCGCCGCGACGTGCGCACGGCAGATCTCGGCGACTCGCTCCGCGCGGGCACGAACGCGCTGCGCGCCGGCGCCGACGCGATCCGTGCCGGCTCGGCGCGGCGCGTGCTCGTGGTCGCGGGGGAGACCCGCATGGCGGCGCCGCGCACGCCGCTCGAGGCGAGCCTCGGCGACGGGGCGGCGGCGTTCCTGCTCGGCGCGGACGACGTCGCGGTGCGGTTCGAGGCGGCCCATCAGGTCGCCGACGAGATCATCGACGTTTGGCGCACCGAGGGCGACCCGTTCGTGCACGCGTGGGAGGACCGCTTCGTGGTCGACCACGGCTACCGCGCCAACGTCCGCGAGGTCGTGCAGCGGCTGTTCGCGGCGACGGGTCTGCGCCCGGAGGCCTTTGCCCGCGTCGTGCTCTTCGGCCCCGACGCGCGCAGCCACGCCCTGGTCGCGCGCGAGCTCGGCTTCGATGCCACGCGGGTGCAGGACGCGCTGTTCGGCAAGGTCGGGAACGCCGGCGCGGCGCTCGTGCCCCTGCTGCTCGCCGCGGCGCTGGAGCAGGCGAAAGCGGGCGAGCGCATCCTCGTCGTGAGCTACGGCGACGGCGCCGAGGCGCTGGTGCTCGAGACCACGCCGCGCGTCGAGCGGCTCGAAGGGCGCCGCGGGGTCTCGTGGCACCTCGCGCGCCGCGCCGAGCTGCCGAGCTACGACATGTACCTCCGCTTCCGCCAGCTCCTCGCCACCGAGCACGACCGCCGTGCCGGCGCCGGCCTGTCGGCGACCAAACACTTCCGCGACCGCGACAGCGACGTGAGCCTCCTCGGCCAGCGCTGCCGGCGCTGCGCCCAGGCGCAGTTCCCGCGCCAGCGCGTGTGCTTCACCTGTTACGCCCGCGACGAGTTCGAGGCCGTGCGGCTCTCGGACAAGATCGGGACCGTCAAGAGCTTCACCTTCGACAACTTCGCCGGCAGCCCGAACCCGCCGCTCGTGGCCGGGATCGTCGACGTCGAGGGCGCGCGGCTCTACGTGCAGATGACCGACGTGAGCCCGCGCGAGGTGAAGCTCGGCATGCCCGTCGAGATGACCTTCCGCAAGATCCACGAGGCCGGCGGGACGCCCAACTACTTCTGGAAGTCGACGCCGGTTCGCTGAAAAGGGAGCAGAAGACACGTGACCCACGACGCCATTCGGGACAAGGTCGCCATCGTCGGCATGGGCTGCTGCAAGTTCGGCGAGAACTGGGACAAGGATCCGCAGGACATGATCGTCGAGGCCGCGTACGAGGCCTACGAGGACGCCGGTATCGAGGAGCCGCAGAGGCAGATCGAGGCCGTCTTCTGCGGGGCGCAGTACCCGTCGAAGGGCACCGCCGAGGTCGCCGACGCGCTCAAGCTGTACGACCGGCCCGTGAGCATGGTGGTGAACTACTGCGCGACGGGGACCGACGCCTTCCGCTACGGGGTGTTCGCCGTCGCGTGCGGCATGTACGACACGGTGCTGGTCGTCGGCTTCGACAAGCCGAAGGACCGTGGGGTTTCGGGACCGAGCGTGGCGGTCACCGGCGTGCGTGGCCTGCCGGCGACGCCGGCGGGCTGGTTCTCGCTCTGCGCCGCGCAGTACTTCGAGACCTACGGCGCGGGCCGCGAGGACCTGGCCCGGATCGCGGTCAAGAACCACCACAACGGCACGCTCGCGCCCAAGTCCATGCTCAAGCGGGAGATCACCGTCGAGGACGTCCTGAAGGCGCGCATCATCTCGTGGCCCTTCGGGCTCTACGACTGCGCGGCGCAGTCCGACGGCGCCGCCGCGGCGATCCTCACCCGCCGCGAGCTGGCGCGGCGCTTCCGCGACGATCCGGTGCTCGTGCGCGCGATCGCCATCGCGCTCTCCCCGAGCCCCCAGGAGGACCCGAGCTTCGACTTCCTGCGCTGGCGCGCCACCGAGATGGCGGCCAAGCAGGTCTACGCGCAGGCGGGCATCGCCGATCCCCGGAAGGAGATCGACGTCGCGCAGGTTCACGACTGCTTCACGCTCACCGAGCTGCTCGCCTACGAGGACCTCGGGTTCTGCGAGAAGGGCTCGGCCAAGGAGCACATCGCGAGCGGGACGTTCGCCTTGGGCGGCGAGCTGCCGGTCAACACCGACGGTGGGCTCAAGACCTTCGGGCATCCCACCGGAGCTACCGGTGTGCGCATGATCTACGAGAACTACAAGCAGCTCCAGGGCAAGGCCGAGCGCCGCCAGGTGAAGAACGCGGCCGTCGCGCTCAGCCACAACATCGGGGGGGCGCCCCAGGCGTGCGGCATCTGCGTCGTGGCGATGCCGTAGCCGACGCGTGGGTGGACTCGCCGGCACCCGCGGGCAGGCGCCCGCCCCGGGGTCGGGGTAGAATGGCCGGCGGGATGCGGTGGCTCGCGGTGGTGCTCGGGCTCGCGCTCGCCCGCGGCGCGGGCGCAGCCGACTACTGGGTCTCGAACGCCGGCAACGACGCCGCCGACGGGCTCTCACCGGCGACCGCCTGGGCGACGCTCGGTCACGCAGCCGGGCTGGTGAACCCCGGAGACACGGTGCACGTGGCCGACGGATCCTACCAGGGCTTCGACCTGCGTCGCGCGGGCGCGGCAGGCGCCCCGATCACGTTCGTCGCCGCGAGCCCGGGTGTGCAGATCACTGCCGACAACCCCGACACCCCCGACGGCATCAACGTGGAGGGCTCCGGCTACGTCGTGATCGACGGCTTCACGGTGAACGGCCGGACCCGCGCGGGCATCCGGGTGGCCGTGTCGCCGTTCGTCACCGTGCGCAACTGCCACACGGGCTACAACGGCACTTGGGGGATCTTCACCGGCTTCGCCGACCACTTCACCGTGGAGGGCAACGAGGCGCACCACTCCCAGACCCAGCACGGCATCTACGTCTCGAACACGTGCGTGGATCCCGTCGTGCGCGGCAACCTCGTCCACGACAACTACGCCGCCGGCATCCACATGAACGGCGACGTGAGCCAGGGCGGCGCGGGCGTCATCACGGGCGCGCTCGTCGAACGCAACGTCGTCTATGCCAACGGGGTCGGGGGCGGCTCGGGCATCAACATGGACGGCGTCCAGGACAGCGTCGTCCAGGACAACCTGATCTACGAGAGCCACGCGAGTGGCATCAGCCTCTACCGGATCGACGCGTCGGGTGGCTCGAGCAACGACCTGGTGATCAACAACACGATCCTCGTGGCATCCGACGGCCGCTGGGCCGTGAACGTCAACACGGGCTCGACGAACGACACGGTCCGCAACAACATCCTGTGGAACGACCATCCCTTCCACGGCGCGATCACGATCGACGCCTCGAGCCTCCCCGGCTTCACGAGCGACCACAACGCGGTCGTCGACCGTTTCAGCGACGACGGAGGCAACACGGTGATCGACCTCGCGGCGTGGCAGGCGCTCGGCCACGACCAAGGGTCGTTCGTCGCGACGCCGGCGGCGCTCTTCGTGAACCCCGGCGTCGACTTCCATCTGCTCGCGGGCGCGCCCGCGGTCGACGCCGGCAGCGCCGTGAGCGCGCCACCGTACGACCTCGACGGCAACCCGCGACCGGTCGGCGCCGGCTTCGACGTGGGTGCCTACGAGCTCCAGCTCCTCTCCTGCGGCAACGGCGTCGCCGACCCGGGCGAGCAGTGCGGCGAGCCGGGGCTCGCGTGCACCGACCCGTGCACGCATTGCGTACAGTGCCGCTGCGCGCTCTCGACGCCGGTGTGCGGCGACGGGATCGTCTGCGGCACCGAGCAGTGCGAGGCCGATGCCCAGTGCGGCGCGGGCGAGGTGTGTCGCGGCTGCCAGTGCGTGAACGCGCCGGTGTGCGCGAGCGGCATCCCGCTCACGAAGGCTGCCCTCGGTATGCGCGCGGCGCCGTTTGCGCTCCACCTGACGGGTCGTGCGCTCATCCCCAAGCCCTGGCAGGGAATCGACCCGTCGGTGAACGGCATCCGGGTGGCCGTGAGGGCGGCGGCCGGTCCCGGGGGGATCGACGTGACCCTGCCCGGCGGCACCGGATGGAAGGTGAACGCCGCGCACACGCGCTGGACGTTCACCGACCGGACCGGGAGCCGCGGCGGCATCACCGGCGCCGTCGTGCGTGACCTCTCGGCGAAGCAGAACGGCCTCCTCGCGGTCTCGGTGAAGGGCAAGGCGAAGGCCTCGGTTGCGCTGCCCGCCGTGCAGCAGGTCACGACCGCGATCGTCCTCGGCCTCCCGGGCGAGTGCGCCGGGATCGCCTGGAACCCCCCGGGCGGCCCGCGGCCCCGCTGCACGGGCGCGCCGGCCAAGCTCGACTGCCACTAAAAGGGGACGGCGAGCGTCACTTTTGCGCCGCGGCGGGCGCCGGGCAGCGGCTGCGCGCCGGCAGCCGACATGGCGCGAGCCTTGCTTCTGCGCGGTGCGATGCCCGAGCCCACCCCGTGGGGCGCTGCCTACCGAGCGGATCGCGACGCCGTGCTGCTCGCGCGCATCCGGATCGCCAGCCTGCTGATCCTGGCGGTCACGGTGGTGATCGCGCTCGCCAGCGTGGTGGCCGAGCCGGGGACCGCGTCGGTCCGGCTGCCGCTCGTCCTCCCGGTGCTGGCGGTCGCCGTCGGCGGGATCGCCGCCAGCCGGGCGCGTGCCTGCGCGCGGCGCGCGGTGTCGATCGCGCTCGCGTTCGTGCTGCTGCTGATCTCGACGGCCGCGATCAACTGGCAAGCGCTCCCCCAGGACGCCTCTCTCGTGCCGCTCTACGTCTGCGTGCTCACCCTGATGTCGACGCTGGTCTTCCCGTGGGGACCGTGGCCACAGGGGATCGCGTGCCTCTACGGGCTCGGGTGCTACGTCTGGGCGATCGGGGGCATCGCGACGCGGCTCCAGGTGTGTGCGACGGTGATCTTGGTCGGTATCGTGCCGCTTTCGGTGATCGGGGCGGCGGTGTTCGAGGGCAGCCGCCGGGCCATCTTCGAACGCGCGTGGCAGGAGGAGCAGCTCCTGTCGCTCGCGCGCGAGCTGGCGCGGCAGACCGATCCCGCCGAGGCGATCCGCGTCGTCCTCGACCACGCCGTGGGGATGCTCGGCGTCGGCTGGGCGTTCGTCGCGCTCCGCGATCCGGCGCGGCGCACGGTGCGCGTCTCCGCGATCCGCGGAGAGCGCGCCGACCCGGCGTGGGTCGGCATCGACGTGCCCGAGGAGTTCGGCGCGGCGCGCCTCGTGTTCGAGCGCGGGCTCGTCGCATTCCCGGCCGACGCTCCCGAGAGCCCGCTGGTGACGATGCTCCGGGAGTATGGGATCCGCCACGCGCTCTACGTCTGTCTGCGCTACGGGGGCGAGGCCCTCGGCATCCTCGGCGCGGGCCGCGCGGCCGACGTGCCGTTCGGCGAGGCCGAGCGCCGGCTCGCCCAGGGATTGGCGGGCCAGGCGAGCCTCGCGCTGCGCACCACGCGGCTCATCACCGACCTGCAGCGGGCGAGCCAGCTCAAGAGCGAGTTCGTGTCGACGGTCTCGCACGAGCTGCGCACGCCGCTCAACGTCATCCTCGGCTACGCCGACATGGCGCGCGACGCGCTCGCGAACCCGGTGCTGTCGGTCGCGGACTGCGTGGATCGGATCGAGGCCGCGGGGCGGGACCTCCTGGCGCTGGTCGAGAGCACGCTCGAGATCGGCAAGCTCGAGGCGCACCGCGACGAGGTGCGGCTCGAGCCGGTCGCGCTGCCGGCGTTCTGGCGCGAGCTGGGCGCGGGCTGCGCGCGGTTGCCGCGCGCCGCCGCCGTCGCCCTCGAGTGGATCGAACCCGTCGCGGACGTCGTGGTGCGCACCGACCCGCGCAAGCTGAGCGTGCTGCTGCGCAACCTCGTCGGCAATGCGTGCAAGTTCACCGCGCGCGGGCACGTGCGGGCGCGCTGTCGGATCGCCGCGGGGCGGCTCGTCGTCGATGTCGAGGACACGGGCATCGGCATCCGGCCCGAGGATCGTGAGGCGATCTTCGAGATGTTCCGACAGGCCGACGGCTCCGACTCGCGTCGCTACGGCGGCGCCGGGCTCGGGCTGTACATCGTGCGCCGTTTCGCCGAGCAGCTCGGCGGCACGGTGACGCTCGAGAGCACGCCGGGTGTGGGATCGACCTTCACGGTGAGCCTCCCGGGCCCCGAGGCGTCGGCCGCGGCCGACGCGGCCTGACGCCTTTGACGGCGCCGTCGGGGCGGTGCTACCCGCCAGCCGTGGAGCGCGCGGTCATCATGACCGGCATCGGCGGGCAGGGCATCCAGCTCGTCGCGAGGCTGCTGGCGCAGGCCGCGATCGCCGAGGGCCGGCAGGTGATGACCTTCGGCGTCTTCCAGGGGATGATCCGCGGCGGCACGAGCGAGTCCACGGTGGTGGTCGCCGACGCGGAGATCGTCACCCCGCCGATCCCGCCGAGAGCGTGGGGCGTGCTCGCCATGCACGGAGCGGGGCTCCCGGCGCTCGCGCGCAAGGCCGAGCGCGGCGGCGTGCTGGTGGTGAACTCGAGCCTGGTGACGGCGCCCCCGGCGTGGGACGGCGTACGTCTCCTGAATGTGCCCGCGACCGCCCTCGCCGAGGAGCTGGGCGAGCCGATGGGGGCGAGCATGGTCGCGCTCGGCGCGTTCGCCGCGGCGACCGGGCTGGTCGCCGGCGACTCGCTCGCCGCCGCGCTCGACGTCGTCGTCCCCGCGCATCGCCGCGCGCACGTCGAGCGCGACCGCCGCTGTCTCGCGCGCGGCGCCGCGCACGTGGGCGCGCATTGACCCTCGCGAACGGCGCGTGTTAGCGGTGAAAGGAGCATGGCGCGGCAGCCGGCGACGGTCACCATCGACGTCGAGACGTGCAAGGGATGCGCGCTCTGCATCGACGTCTGCCCGCCGCGCGTGCTCGCCATGACGGCGGACGAGGTCAACCACCTCGGCTACCGCTACCCGACGCTGCGCGAGGGCTGCACGGGCTGCGAGCTGTGCTGGAAGATCTGCCCCGACTTCTGCTTCGAGGTCTATCGGGGCGAGGCTGCATGACGCCGGCGCTCATGGAGGGCAGCCACGCGATCGCCGAGGCGGCGGTCCAGGCCGGGTGTCGCTTCTACGCGGGCTATCCGATCACGCCGTCGACGGAGATCCTCGAGTACATGTCGCACCGGCTCCCGCAGGTCGGCGGCGTGTGCATGAACGCCGAGAGCGAGCTCGAGGCGGTCGGCATGGTGTGGGGCGCGGCGGCCTGCGGCGTCCGGGCGATGACCGCGTCGACCGGGCAGGGCATCAGCCTCATGCAGGAGAGCCTGGCCGAGCTCGCCTACGCGCAGATCCCGATGGTCGTGGTGAACATGATGCGGGGCCAGGGAGACTACTTCCAGGCGACCCGTGGCGGCGGGCACGGCGACTACCGCCACATCGTGCTCGCGCCCTCGACCGTGCAGGAGGCGGTCGACCTCGTCATGGACGCCTTCCACCTCGCCGACCGGTGGCGCAACCCCGCCTGCGTGCTCGGTGACTTCGTCCTCGGCCACACCGCCGAGCCGGTGGTCTTCCGCGCGCGGGACACGGCCGGCCTGCCGCCGAAGGCGTGGGCGGCCACGGGCGCTCGCGGCCGCGGGGCGCACAACGTGACGCCGCTCGGCTCGCCCGCGAAGCTCGACCTCGATCCGTCGAGCCACTACCCGGCGATCGCCGCCAAGTACCCGCGCATCGCGGGGGCCGAAGCCCGGGTGGAGGTGGGGATGCTCGACGACGCCGAGGTGGTGGCGGTCGCGTTCGGATCGCCCGCGCGGTTCGTCAAGTACGCGGTCCGGGTCTGCCGCGAGCGCGGGCTCAAGGTGGGGTGGGTCCGGCCGATCACCCTCTGGCCGTTTCCGGAGGCGGCGCTGGCCGAGGCCGCCGGGCACGTGCGCGCGCTCGCCGTCTTCGAGCTGAACGCGGGGCAGATGATCGAGGACGTGCGCCTCGCGGTCCTCGGCCGCGCGCCGGTCGTGCCGATCGGCGGCATCAGCCACGACCACTCGGGCTTCGGCGTGGGCCCGGCGCTCGAGCCGACGAGCATCGTCGAGCGCATCACGGCAGTCTACCACGGGCGTGCGGCGGCATGAGCGCGCTCGAGAAGGTCGCGGGGAAACCGCCGCTCTTCCTCTCGACGCAGCATTCCCTCTGCCCGGGCTGCGGCGAGCCGCTCGCTCTGCGCACCCTGCTCGAGGTGATCGAAGAGCGCGCGCTCCGCGACCGGACGATCATGGTGTGCGGGATCGGCTGCTACACCGCGTTTCCGGGCATCGTCGACCTCGACGTCGTGCAGGCGCTGCACGGCCGCGCGCCGTCGGTGGCGACCGGCGCCAAGCGCGCGCTGCCCGACCGCTTCGTGTTCACGCTCCAGGGCGACGGCGACATGGTGAACGAGGGGCTGCAGGAAGTGATCCACGCGGCCGCACGCGGCGAGAAGATCACGGCGGTGCTGCTCAACAACGGCGTGTTCGGCGAAACCGGCGGCCACATGACCGCGACCAGCGTGCTCGGCCAGCGGACCAAGACCACGATGGCGACCGGGCGCGTCGCCGAGCAGCACGGCTGGCCGATCAAGATCGCCGACCTGATCGCGCAGATCGACGGTACCGCCTACGTCGCGCGCGGCGCGATGCACACCCCGGCCGCGATCCGCTGGACGCGGCAGTGCCTCGACGAAGCGGTCGCGGCCCAGCTCGCGGGCCGCGGCTTCTCCCTCGTCGAGGTGCTCACCATGTGCCCGACCGACTGGTACGTCGAGCCGGCCGGGACGCGCGCGTGGGTCGAGGACCACTTCCTCGGCCCCTATCCGCTCAAGGTGCTCAAGCGCCCCTGACGCCGGGGCTCGACCGCCCCCCTTGCGCGTGCCGCACCGGCGGGGCGAAGATGAGGCGAAGATGGCCGGTCCCCCGCTTTGCGGCCGCGGCACGACCGCCGCGCCGCCGAACCGCTACGAGCCGCTCCACGTCGAGCTCGACCCGGCGGAGATCGAGGACGCGGGAAGCGGCTCGCCGACGGTCTTTCACCGCGACACGAGCCGCACGGTGCTCGCCGAGAACGACAGCCCCGACGTCGGCTTCCGGTTCAGCCTGAACCCGTACCGCGGCTGCGAGCATGGGTGCGTCTACTGCTACGCCCGGCCGACGCACGAGTACCTCGGCTTCAACGCCGGCCTCGACTTCGAGCGCCGGATCATGGTGAAGGACGACGCGCCCGCCCTCCTGCGCGAGACCTTCCTCGCGCGCCGCTGGCAGCCGCAGGTGGTCGCGCTCTCGGGCAACACCGACTGCTACCAGCCCGTCGAGCGACGGCTGCGCCTCACGCGCCGCTGCCTCGAGGTGTTCGTCGAGTTCCGCAACCCGGTGGGCGTGGTGACCAAATCGGCGCTGGTCGCCCGCGACGCCGACCTCCTCGGGGCGCTCGCGACCCACGGTGCTGCGCACGTCTTCGTGTCGGTGACGAGCCTCGACCCCGAGCTGGTGCGGCGCATGGAGCCGCGGGCCGCCGCGCCCGAGCGGCGGCTCGAGGCGATGGCGGCGCTCGCACGCGCCAAAGTTCCCGTCGGGGCGATGATCGGGCCGGTGGTTCCGGGGCTGAACGACGCCGAGATCCCGCGCCTCCTTGCCGCCGCGCGCGACGCCGGAGCGACGAGCGCCTCGTGGGTGCTGCTCCGCCTCCCGAAGCCCGTCGACGCGCTGTTCGAGCGCTGGCTCGAGGAGAACTACCCCGAGCGCCGAGCCCGCGTCCTCGCCCGTATCCGCGACACGCGCGGCGGGCGGGTCTCGGACTCGACCTTCGGCCGGCGCAAATCCGGCCAAGGCGAGTACGCCGCGCAGATCGCTTCGCTCTTCGCCGCTGCCGCCCGCAAGCACGGCCTCGACCGGCCTCTGCCGCCGCTCTCCACCGCCGCGTTTCGCCGCCCGGCGGGCGCCGGCGTCCAGCTGCGCCTGTTGTAGGGGCGCACCCACGCAGCGTAGAAGTCCCGCATGCAGATCGAGCCCTTCCGCATCGCGGTGCCCGACGACATGCTCGTCGATCTGCGCGCGCGGTTGGCGCGCACGCGCTTCCCCGACGAGATCGCGGGGTCGAGGTGGCGCTACGGCACCGACCTCGCGTTCCTGCGCGAGCTGGTCGCATACTGGCGCGACGGCTACGACTGGCGCGCCGAGGAGGCGCGGCTGAACCGCCTGCACCACTTCCGGGCGCGCGTGGGCGGCCTCGGCATCCACTTCGTCCACGAGCGCGGCGTGGGGCCGAAGCCCCTGCCGCTGGTCGTGACCCACGGCTGGCCCGGCTCGGTCGCGGAGTTCACGAAGATCATCCCGTTGCTGACGGACCCCGGAGGCCACGGCGGCGATCCGGCTGACGCCTTCGACGTGGTCGCCCCGTCCATGCCGGGCTACGCGTTCTCCGAGCGGCCGTCGACCCCCGGGATGGACCCCGAGCGCATCGCGGCGCTCTGGGCCGAGCTGATGGCGCTTCTCGGCTACGCCCGCTTCGGCGCGCAGGGCGGCGACTGGGGGGCGATGGTGAGCACCTACCTCGGCGCCCGGCACGCGAGCGCGGTCGTCGGCATCCACCTCAACATGGTGGTCGCGCTCCCGCCGGATCCGGCGAACCCCGCCGACGGCCTCACCCAGGAGGAGCTGATTCCGCTCATGCAGCTCCAGCAGTTCCTCGAGGAGGAGACCGGCTACCAGCGCATCCAGGGGACGAAGCCGCAGACGCTCGGCTACGCGCTCAACGACTCGCCGGCCGGGCTCGCCGCCTGGATCGTCGAGAAGTTCCGCACCTGGAGCGACTGTGGCGGCGACGTCGAGCGGCGCTTCACCAAGGACGAGCTGCTGACCAACGTCATGCTCTACTGGGTCACCGAGACCGCGACGTCTTCGTGCCGCCTCTACTTCGAGGCCGTGCACGCCGGCAAGTTCCCGCCGAGCGGGCTGCGCGTCGACGTGCCCACGGGGTGCGCGATCTTTCCCGGCGAGATCATCAAGCCGCCGCGACGCTGGGCGGAACGGGCCTACGACGTGCGGCGCTGGAGCGTGATGCCCTCGGGCGGGCACTTCGCCGCGATGGAGGAGCCGCGAGCGCTGGCCGAGGACATCCGCGCCTTCTTCCGCCCCCTGCGTTCCTGACCCGCCGCTTCACCCGCGGAAGGGCTGGTTGCCCCAGCGGTCGACGTGCACCACCTCGCCGACCGGCCGGCGCGTCGTCGGCCCGTAGCGTCCGCGCGGCCAGCCGAGCGGTACCACCGCGCAGGGCGTGACCGTCCACGGCAGCCCGAGCGCGCGGCGGGCGAGGAACGTGCTCCAAAGCGGTAGCGTGATGAGCGCCGCGCCGAGGCCCACGGCGCGCGCCGCGAGCAGCAGGTTCTGCACCGAGGGGAAGATCGAGCCGTAGGCGCTCGCGGCCGCGACGCGCGGCAGCGGCGGGATCACCCCGCGCAGGCACGCCACCACGAGCACGGGGATCTCCTCGAAGTGGTCCGCCTGCCACTGCACGGCCTGGATGATCCGCTGCATCGGCGGATCGTCGCGTGCAAGCCAGCGGCCGATCCCGCCGTAGAGCCGCCACGCCCGGCGGTTGAGCGCGGCGAGCCGCGCCTTCACGGCCGGATCCTTGACGATCACGAACTGCCAGTTCTGCGCGTTGCTGCCCGTCGGCGCCTTGAGCGCGAGGGCGATCAGCCGCAGGACGAGCGCGTCGTCGACGGGATCCGGGCGCAGCCTGCGAATGGCCCGCTGCGTGGTCATCGCCTCCTCGAGCGGCATGCGCAGTCCCTGGTCGCCGGCCGTGGTCGCCTCCGTCATGGCGCTTCCCCCTTCGTGGCGATGAAAGCACGCGGCGCCCGGGATGCACCAGCGCGGGCGAAGCCTGCTTGACAGCCGGCCGAAACGCCCGGAGACTCCCTGCCGGGGGTTTCTCATGCCGACGTCGTCCCGGGTGTCCTTGCTGTCCGAGGTGTGGGCGTTCATGCGGGTGCGCAAGAAGTGGTGGCTCGGCCCGATCATGCTCGTCCTGCTGCTCTTCGGCGCGCTCATCGTGCTCACCCAGGGCTCGGCGGTCGCGCCCTTCATCTACACGATCTTCTGAGCCGCGCCCCCACCATGGCTGCCCGGACCCCCCGCGAGCTGCGGAAGTTCGGCCTCACCGTCGGCGGGGCCTTCCTCGTGCTCGGCACGGTGAGCTGGTGGCGCGGGCACGTCGTGCCGCCGCGGGTCCTCTGGACGCTCGGCGCGCTGCTGCTCGCCCCGGGGCTGCTCGCCCCCGCGCTCCTTGCCCCCGTGGAACGGGCGTGGATGCGGCTGGCCGAGGCGCTCGGCTGGGTGAACACACGGCTCATCCTCGGCGTGCTCTTCTACGTGGTCGTCACGCCGCTCGGCTGGGTACTGCGGCGCTTCCGCGACCCGCTCGATCGCCGCCTCGACGGCGCGGGCGGCTCGGCCTGGGTGCGCCGCCCACCCGCGGTGGCAGACCCGGCGGCCTATCGCCACCAGTTCTGAGGGCGCCGGCCATGGCGACCATCCTCGGCATCTCGGCCTTCTACCACGACTCCGCGGCCTGCCTCGTCCGCGACGGTACCATCGTCGCCGCCGCGCAGGAGGAGCGGTTCACGCGCAAGAAGCACGACGCGAGCTTCCCGCGTCACGCGGTGGCCTACTGCCTGGCGGCCGGCGGGCTCAGCGCCGCCGATCTCGACTACGTGGGCTTCTACGACAAGCCGTTGCGGAAGTTCGAGCGGCTGCTCGAGCAGTATCTCGGCGTCGCCCCCCGCGGGCTCCGCTCCTTCCTCACCGCGATGCCCGTGTGGCTCAAGGACAAGCTCTTCACCCGCGACCTGATCGTGCGCCAGCTCGACGGCTTCGACGGCGAGGTGCTGTTCGCTGAGCACCACGAATCGCATGCCGCCAGCGCCTTCTACCCGTCGCCCTTCGCCGAGGCCGCGGTGCTCACCATGGATGGGGTCGGCGAGTGGGCGACGTCGAGCTACGGTACGGGGCGGGGGCGCGAGCTCGAGCTGCTCGCCGAGCTGCACTACCCGCACTCGCTCGGCATGCTCTACTCGGCGTTCACGTACTACACCGGTTTCAAGGTGAACTCCGGGGAGTACAAGGTGATGGGCCTTGCCCCGTACGGCGCGCCTCGGTACGTCGACCTGATCTTCGAGAAGCTCGTGCGGCTGAAGGAGGACGGCTCCTTCAAGCTCGACATGCGCTACTTCAACTACCTGCACGGGCTCACGATGACCAACGGGGCCTTCGACCGCCTCTTCGGTGGCCCGCCGCGGAAACCCGAGTCCCCGGTCACGCAGCGCGAGATGGACCTCGCGGCCTCGATCCAGGTGGTCACCGAGGAGATCATGCTGCGCATGGCGCGCCACGTGCAGCGGGAGACGGGGCTCCCGAACCTCTGTCTGGCGGGCGGGGTGGCGCTCAACTGCGTGGGTAACGGGCGGCTGCTGCGCGAGGGGCCGTTCGCGCGGCTGTGGATCCAGCCGGCGGCGGGCGACGCCGGGGGGGCGCTCGGGGTGGCGCTGGCGATCCACCACAAGGTGCTCGGCGCCCCGCGCGAGGTCCCCGCGACGGGCGACGGCATGCAGGGGTCCTACCTCGGCCCTGCCTTCTCGGACGCCGAGATCCAGGCGGCGCTCGATGCGGCGGGGGCGGTCTACACGCGGCTTGCGCCCGATGCGTTGCTCGAGCGCACGGCGGCGCTGCTTGCCGAGGAGCAGGTGGTGGGCTGGGTGCAGGGGCGCATGGAGTTCGGTCCCCGGGCGCTGGGCGCGCGCAGCATCCTGGGGGACCCGCGGTCCCCGCGCATGCAGGCGGTGATGAACCTCAAGATCAAGTACCGCGAGAGCTTCCGGCCGTTCGCCCCGAGCGTGCTGCGCGAGCACGTGGGCGAATGGTTCGAGCTCGACACCGATTCGCCCTACATGCTGCTGGTGGCCCCGGTGCGCCGCGAGCATCGCATCGCGATGACGCCGGCCCAACAGCAGCTCTTCGGGATCGAGAAGCTCAACGTGCCGCGCTCGACCATCCCCGCGGTCACCCACGTCGACTACTCTGCGCGCATCCAGACCGTGCACCGCGAGACCAACCCCCGCTACCATGCGCTGCTCACCCGCTTCCACGCCCTCACGGGCTGCCCCGTGCTCGTCAACACGAGCTTCAACGTCCGCGGCGAGCCCATCGTGTGCACCCCGGCGGATGCCTACCGCTGCTTCCGGCGCACCGAGATGGACGCGCTGGTGGTCGGCTCTTTCCTCCTTCGCAAGGCCGACCAGCCCCCCCTCACCGACGACGTCGACTGGCGTACCCAGTACGAGCTCGACTAAGCGCGTACCCCCCTTCCTCGCCGCGCGTCGAAGGTGCTATAGCTGCGACCCGGCCTTCCGCCCTTGAGCACTTGCTATGTAGCGGGATTGGGCCAGTCCCGACGAAGGAGCCCCGAAGGTATGTCCCGTGCGCCGCGCCCGATCCGGTCCGTTCTCCCGATCGTTCTGCTCGCCCCGCTGCTCGCCGGGCGGCCGGTCGCCGCGGGCACGCTGCCGTCGGGATTCCAGGAGTCGGTGGTGTTCGCCGGGCTCACCCAGCCGACCGCCGTGCGGTTCGCCGCCGACGGGCGCATCTTCGTCGCCGAGAAGAGCGGCCTCATCAAGGTCTTCTCGAGCCTCACCGCCACCACGCCGACGATCTTCGCCGACCTCTCGCTCAACGTGGACGACTACTGGGACCGCGGGCTCCTCGGCCTCGCCCTGCCGCCCACGTTCCCGACGGACCCCTACGTCTACGTGCTCTACACCCTCGACGCGCCGATCGGCGGGACGCCGCCGCTGTGGAACGACGCTTGCCCGACCCCGCCGGGCCCGACCACCAACGGCTGCGTCGTGGCCGGCCGCCTCTCCCGCCTGCAGGCGAGCGGCAGCGTCGCGACCGGTGCGGAGCAGGTGCTGATCGAGAACTGGTGCCAGCAGTTCCCGAGCCACTCGATCGGCACCATGAACTTCGGCGCCGACGGGGCGCTCTACGTGAGCGCCGGCGAGGGGTCGAACTTCAACACGGTGGACTACGGGCAGTTCGGGAGCCCGCTCAATCCCTGCGGCGATCCCCCCGCCGGCACGGGCGGAACGGAGGTTCCGCCGACCGCGCAGGGCGGGTCGCTGCGGAGCCAGAACCTGGGGCTCGCCGGCTACGGGATGGCGGCCTACTCGGGCAAGATCCTCCGTGTCGACCCCACGACCGGCGCGGCGATGCCGAACAATCCGCTGAGCGGCTCTCCCGTGCCGGGCGCCGACCGGATCATCGCGGCCGGCCTGCGCAACCCGTTCCGCTTCACGGTCCGGCCGGGCAGCAACGACCTCTGGATCGGCGACGTCGGATGGAACACCTGGGAGGAGATCGACCGCATCCCGAACCCCGGGCAGAGCGTCGTGAACTTCGGCTGGCCCTGCTACGAGGGGCCGGGGCCGCAGCCGAGCTGGCAGTCGACGGGGCTCACGGTGTGCTCCAACCTCTACAACAACCCGGGCGCGGTGACCTCGCCGTACTACGACTACAACCATTCCTCGACGCTGGTGCCCGGCGAGAGCTGCCCGATCGGCAGCTCGTCGATCTCGGGCATGGCCTTCTACACGGGGGGCAGCTATCCCGCGAACTACGACGGGGCGCTCTTCTTCAGCGACTACTCGCGCAACTGCATCTGGGCCATGTTGCCGGGGACGAACGGGGAGCCGGACCCGGGCAACCTCGTGACGTTCGACGCCGGGGCCTCCGGCCCCGTCGATCTCCAGATCGGCCCCGGCGGAGACCTCTTCTACGCCGACTTCAACGGCGGGACGATCCGGCGCATCCAGTCCTTCAGCCAGAACCAGCCGCCGATCGCGGTGATCGCCACGGACGTGACCAGCGGGCCGCTCCCGCTCACGGTGCACTTCGACGGCTCGGGCTCCTACGACCCGGACGGCGACCCGATCGCGTACTCCTGGGACCTTAACGGCGACGGCGCGTTCGGCGACTCGACGCTCGCCATGCCGTCCTTCACGTACACGACCACCGGCAACTACCTCGTCCAGCTCCGCGTGACGGACCCGCTGGGCGCGACGGGCACGAAGGCGGTCACCATCCACGCCGGCCAGATCCCCCCGACGGCGACGATCACGTCACCGGCGGCGTCGACGACGTGGAGCGTCGGCGACGTGATCGCCTTCTCGGGCTCGGCGACCGACCCGCAGGACGGCGTGCTGCCGCCCTCGGCGCTCACGTGGTCGCTCATCATGCACCACTGCCCGTCGAACTGCCACACGCACCCGATCCAGACGTTCAACGGGGTGGCGAGCGGCACGTTCGCGGCCCCCGATCACGCCTATCCGTCGTACCTCGAGCTGACCCTCACCGCGACGGATTCGCTGGGGCTCACCGCCACGCAGACGGTGCTGCTCTACCCGAACACGGCCGCCCTGTCCTTCCAGTCGGTCCCGTCGGGTCTCGCGCTGAGCGTCGACGCCGCGACCGCGGTCACGCCGTTCACCGCCACCGAGATCGTCGGGTCGACCGACTCCATCAGCGCGCCCCTCGTGCAGACGTCGGGCGGCACGCCCTACTACTTCGCGGGCTGGTCCGACGGCGGCGCGGCGAGCCACGACGTGGTCGCCTCCGGCGCCGCGACCTGGACGGCGACCTACACGACCACCCCGCCCACGCTCTACTCGGCTCCGGCCGCCGGCTATGCCGCGGGAACGGAGACGCATGGGGTCTCGAATGCCGACCTCAACAAGGACGGCATCGTCGACCTCGTCGCCGCCAACCACGGCACCTCGAACGTGACCGTCTTCCTCGGCAACGGCGACGGGACCTTCCTCCCCGGCGTGAGCTACGCCGTGGGCTCGGGACCGAAGGCGGTGGCGACCGGGGACTTCAACGGCGACGGCAACCTCGACCTGGTGAGCGCGAACCAGGAGGGCAGCAGCGTGAGCGTGCTGCTCGGCGCGGGGAACGGCACGTTCGGGGCCAATACCGACTACCCGACGTGCACCGATGCGCACGAGGTGGCGGTCGGTGACTTGAACGGCGACGGGAAGGCGGACCTCGCGGTCGCCTGCTGGGGCGGCAGCGTGATCAGCGTGCTGCTCGGCAACGGCGACGGCACCTTCCGGCCCGCGGTGAACTACGCGGCGGACTCGGCCCCGCACTCGATCGTGGCCCGCGACTTCAACGGCGACGGGCGGCTCGACCTCGCGGTCGCCAACCACTCCAGCGCCGACGTGAGCATCCTCATCGGCAACGGCGACGGCACGTTCCGGGCGCCGGTGAACTATCCGGTCGGGAATGGGCCGCACTCGCTGCGCTCGGCGGACCTGGATCGCAACGGCACGCTCGACGTCGCCGTCGTCAACGACAGCAGCAACACCGTGAGCGTGCTGCTCGGCAACGGCGACGGCACGTTCCAGCCGGCGGTGAGCTACCCGGTGGGGCCCGTGCCGAAAGGGGTGGGGATCGGCGACTTGAACGGCGACGGCATTCCGGACCTGGTCGCCACGATCACGGCGGGCAGCTACCCCGTGTGCTGCCAGCCGGGCGGCAACGTCGTCAACGTGCTGCTCGGCAACGGTGACGGCACCTTCGGACCCCCGGCGGTCTACACGGTCGGCCTCACGCCGTTCTCGGTCACGATCGCGGACTTCAACCGCGACGGCCTCGAGGACCTCGCCACCGCGAACTGGGACTCGGACAACGTCACGGTGCTGCTGAACACCCCGAGCGGTCCGGGCGCGACCACGAGCACCACCACGACCACGTCGACCACGACCACGACGCTGCCGCTGCCGAGCCCCTGGTCGCACCAGGACATCGGCAGCGTCGGGCTGCCCGGCTCCGCCGGCTACGCCAACGGGACCTTCCTGGTGACGGGCTCGGGCGCGGACATCTGGGGGACGGCGGACGCGTTCCACTTCGCGTATCAGACGCTCGCGGGCGACGGGCAGATCGTGGCACGCGTCGCGACTCAGCAGGGCACGGATCCGTGGGCGAAGGCGGGCGTGATGATCCGCCAGGACCTCACCCCGGGCTCCGCGCACGCGATGATGATCGTGACGCCGGGCAACGGCGCGGCGTTCCAGCGGCGCACGACCGCCGGGGGGCAGACTACGCACACGGCCGGCCCGTCGGTGATTGCTCCGTACTGGGTGAAGCTCGTGCGCAGCGGGAGCACGCTCAGCGGCTCCGTGTCCGCCGACGGGATCACCTGGACGCCCGTCGGCAGCGACACGATCGCCCTCTCGGGCACGGTGTACGTCGGCCTTCCCGTCACCAGCCACAACAACGCGCTCACCAGCACCGCGACGTTCGACAACGTCGCGGTGAGCGGGGCGCCCGCGGACATCCCGCCGACGGTCGGCATCGTGCAGCCCACGGCGGGCGCGTCCTTCACGTCGCCTGCGTCGATCACCGTGACGGCGTCGGCGGCCGACAGCGACGGCACGATCGCCCGCGTCGACTTCTACGCCGGGCCGACGCTGATCGGCTCGGCGACGTCCGGGCAGGCGGGGCAGTACACGATCACGTGGAGCAACGTGGGGGCGGGGACCTATACGCTCACGGCGGTGGCGACCGACAACGCCGGGCTCGCGACGACCTCGAGCCCCGTGTCGATCACGGTGACCGGCGTTCCGCTGCCGGTGCCCTGGCTCGACGCCGACGTCGGGAGCGTGGGCGTCGCCGGGAGCGCCAGCTACGCGGGGGCGACCTTCACGGTCGCCGGCTCGGGCGCGGACATCTGGGGCAGCGCCGACGCCTTCCACTTCGTCTACCAGACGCTCGCGGGCGACGGGCAGGTCGTCGCGCGCGTGGCGACGCAGCAGAACACGGATCCGTGGGCGAAGGCGGGCGTGATGATCCGCCAGGATCTCACCCCGGGCTCCGCGCACGCGATGATGATCGTGACGCCGGGCAACGGCACGGCGTTCCAGCGGCGCACGACTGCCGGGGGGCAGACCACGCACACCGCCGGCCCGTCGGTGACGGTGCCCTACTGGGTGAAGCTCGTGCGCAGCGGGAGCACACTCAGTGGCTACGTGTCGCCCGACGGCAGCACGTGGACGCTCGTCGGCAGCGACACGATCGTGATGCCGGCCAACGTCTATGTGGGGCTGCCGGTGACGAGCCACAACAACAGCGTGAGCAGCACGGCGACGTTCGACGGCGTCGCGGTCGCCATGGGCGGGGCAACCACCACGACGACGACCAGCACCACGACGACGACCAGCACCACGACGACCACTGTTCCCACGACCACCACGACGACCTCGACCACCACGACGACCTCGACCACCACGACGACGACCAGCACCACGACGACGATTGTTCCCACGACCACGACGACCACCACGACGACGACCACCACCACCGTCCCGAGCGCCTGGCAGCACGGCGACATCGGCAGCGTCGGCGTACCGGGAAGCCTCGGCATCGCGGGGGGGACGTTCACGGTCGCCGGTTCGGGCGCGGACATCTGGGGCAGCGCCGACGCCTTCCACTTCGCCTACCAGCCGTTCACGGGGAACGGAGTGATCGTGGCGCGCGTGGCGACGCAGCAGAACACGGATCCGTGGGCGAAAGCGGGCGTGATGATCCGCCAGGATCTCACCGCCGGCTCCGCAGACGCCATGATGATCGTGACGCCGGGCAACGGCACGGCCTTCCAGCGGCGGCCGACCGCCGGCGGCCAGACGACGCACACGGCCGGGCCGGCGGCGACGGCGCCGTACTGGGTGAAGCTCGCGCGCAGCGGGAATACGCTCACGGGCTACGTGTCGCCCGATGGGGTCGCCTGGACCTTCGTCGGCAGCGACTCGGTCCCGATGAGCGGCACCGTCTACGTGGGGCTCGCGGTGACGAGCCACAACAACACCGTGCTCGGCACCGACACCTTCGACAACGTGGCGATCACCGCGGACGCGCCCCCGACCGTGAGCCTCACCGCGCCCACCGCCGGAGCGGCGTTCACCGCGCCGGCGACCATCGCGCTTGCCGCCACGGCCTCGGACAGCGACGGGTCGGTGGCCCGGGTCGATTTCTACTCGAACGGTACGCTCGTCGGATCGTCCACGACGAGCCCCTACGGCGCGACCTGGAGCGCCGTGCCCGCCGGCAGCTACTCGCTGGTGGCGATCGCGACCGACAACCTCGGGCTCGTCACGGCCTCGGCCACGGTCGGCATCACCGTGAGCGGGCAACCGCTACCGTCGCCGTGGCAGCAGCAGGACGTGGGTGCCGTCGGCCTCGCCGGCGGTGGCTCCTACGCGAGCGGCGTGTACACCGAGAGCGGCTCGGGCGCGGACATCTGGGGGAGTGCCGACGCCTTCCACTTCGTCTACAAGCCGTTGGCGGGCGACGGCCAGCTCGTCGCGCGGGTCGTCACCCAACAGAACACCGACCCGTGGGCGAAGGCCGGCGTGATGATCCGCCAGGACCTCACCGCCGGTTCCGCCCACGCCATGATGATCGTGACACCGGGCAACGGGACCGCCTTCCAGCGGCGGACGACCGCCGGCGGGCAGACCACGCACACGGCCGGCCCGGGGGTGACGGCGCCGTACTGGGTGAAGATCGTGCGCAGCGGAACCACGCTCAGCGGCTACGTGTCGGCGGACGGAACCACCTGGGTGCTGGTGGGCTCGGACACGATCTCGATGACGACCAACGTCCTGGTCGGCCTCCCGGTGACGAGCCACAACACGGGGCTGCTCGCGACCGATACGTTCGACAGCGTGCAGTGACGCGCGGGTTGCGTCGCGCCGCCGCGCCGGGGTAAGCGGTCCCGGTGTCGATCGCGTTGCGCCGCAAGGTCGCCGTCGTCGGGGTCGGGTGCTCGCGTTTCGGCGAGCTGTACGACCGTGACGCCGAGGACCTCCTCTGCGAGGCGGTCGAGGAGGCGCTGGCGGACGCCGGCTGCGAGCGCGACCGGCTCGAGGCCGCATGGGTCGGCACCGTCGCCTCGCCGTTCGCGGGTGACGTGCTCGCCGACGCGCTCAAGCTCTACGGCCGCCCGATCACGCGGGTGCAGAACTACTGCGCCTCGGGCATGGACGCCTTCCGCAACGCCTGTGCGGCGGTGGCGGCGGGGCTTTACGACGTCGTGCTCGCGGCAGGGTTCGAGAAGATGCGCGACGGGGGCATGGCGCGGCCGGCCCGCAGCCACCCGGTGATCGACTACGGCGAGCGCGCACCGCACGTCTTCGCGCTTTCGGCGAACCGCTACATGAAGCAGTACGGCGCGACCAAGCGCTCGCTCGCGGCGGTGGCGGTCAAGAACCACCGCCACGGGCTCAAGAGCCCGAAGGCGCATCTACGCATGGAGGTGGACGAGGAAACCGTGCTGCGCGCGCCGATGATCTACAGCCCGCTCGGCCTCTTCGACTGCTGTCCGACCACCGACGGCGCGGCGGCGGTGGTGGTCTGCCGCCCCGACGTCGCCCGGGCCTTCCGCGGCGTCCCCGTTTGGCCGCTCGGCATCGGGCTCGCGGTGGTCACCGGCCAGCCTTACTACAAGCCGAGCCTCGGTTTCGTCGGCTTCGAGGCGACCGTGCGCGCCGCGGAGCAAGCCTACGCCCAGGCGGGTGTGACCCCGCGCGACGTCGACTTCGCCGAGGTGCACGACTGCTTCACGATCACGGAGATCCTCAACTACGAGGACCTCGGCTTCTGCCCGCGCGGGGAGGGGGCGCGATTCGTCGAGGAGGGTCGCGCCTCGCTCGGCGGCGAGAAGCCGGTGAACCCGTCCGGGGGCCTCAAGTCTTTCGGCCACCCGGTGGGCGCCACCGGCGTGCGCATGATCGCCGAGGTGACGACGCAGTTGCGCGGCGTCGCCGGCGAGCGGCAGGTGAAGGGGGCCCGTATCGGCCTCGCCCACAACCTGGGCGGCCCCGGTGCCGTGTCCTGCGTCTCGCTCCTCACGAACACGCCGTAGCGCAGCAGTCCTCGCTGCCACGGGAATCCCGGCGCCGACGTGAGCCGCGCGGACACTCGGTGAAGGCTCGTCTTCACAGGAGGTGGAGGAGGTGGGTAGCGTTGCTGATGCCGGTGGCGAGGCCCCGCTGCAACGAGGCCGCGCAGCTCGGCGCGAGCGTGCGGCTGCGGGTGACGGCACGCGCGGCCTGCCGGAGGCGCTGGCGCGCCCGCTTGACGAACCGCCGTGCCCGGCGCGGCCGCACCGCCTCCGTGCGCAGCAGCAGCTTGTTCGCCTGGCGCAGCCGGCGGGCGATCCCGGCCGGGATTGCGCCTTCGGCACACAACGCCGCGCTGTCGGCCGCCGACAGCACGCAGGCCGCGGCGTCGCCGCCCCGGGCCGCGGCTCGGGTGCAGCCGTTCCCCGGAGAGCAGAGATCCGCCGTGCAGGGATCGCCGTCGTCGCACCCGAGCGCCGTCGCCTCGACGCACGAACCGGCCTGGCACGTCGAGACCACGCAGAGGTTCGTGCCGCACGGCGAGCCGTCGGGCGCGCGGCTCCAGGTGCAGCGTTGCGCGACGCACCGGCCGATCGTGCAGGGATCGGCGGCGGCACAGGCGGCGTCGGCCTGGCAGGGACGCGCGGGCGCGGCGAAGGCGTCGAGAAGCGCGGCGCCGTCGAACGACCCCCAGCCGGTGGCGAGGTCGAAGCCCGGTCCGGCGGCGAAGCCCGGCGTCGCACCCGTGGCGTTGGTCCCGGTCGTGACGTCGTGGAACACGGCGGGACCTCCCTGCGCCTGCGCGGCACCGAGACGATAGAGCTCGGGGTTGAGCAGGCCGAGCGGCCCCCCCTGCCTCGCCACGAGCAGCGCGGCCATGCCCGCCCAGATCGGGGCGCTGACGCTCGTGCCGCCGAAGACCAGGCCCCGCCCGCCGACGGCGACCGCGAACCCCGGGTCGGTCGGGCTCGCCGCGAAGGCGACGTCGGGCAGGTCGCGTGCGCCGTCGGCCGGCACGCCCGGCCCCGTCTGCCAGCTCGGCTTGGCGAAGAACACGCTCCGCCCCCCGCCCGTGGCGCCGCTGCCGTCGTTCCAGACGGTCTCGCTCCCGTAGCCGGTGGCGTTGCCGGCCGCGTCGAACAGCGGATCGACGATCGTGCCGCCCACGGCCGTGACCCACGACGACGCGGCGAGCGCGTTGACGGCCGGCTGCGGCGACTGGGGCGCGCAGTCGGCCGCGCCCTCGTCGCCGGCCGCCACCAGCACCGACTGCCCCTGCGCCGCCGCCTGGCGGAAGAGCGCGTCGTAGAATGCGGCGGTCTGCCGGCCGGCGTCGGGCTCGCAGACGTCGAAGCTCAGGTTCACCACCGGCGCCACGTCGCCGTTGACCGCCGCCGCGAGCGCCTCGTTCACGGCGCTGCCGAGATCACCGTGGCCGATCACGGCGACCACCGTGGCGTCGGGGGCGATCGCGCCGGCCCACTGCGTATCGAGCAGGGCCTCGATGAGCGCGCCGGAGTCGCCCGCCCCCGGGTTGCTCGAAACGAAATGCTTGACCACCGGCGACGGCGGCAGCCCGAAGGAGCTGCGGAAGAGCGCCACGTCCTCCTCGGCGAAGTCGCTCCCCGCCACCACCGCGACGCTCGCCCCGAGCCCGCGCGCCCCGGCCGCGTAGGCGGAAGCGAGGTCGTAGGCGGTGGCGACGTCGGCCGGGGCGAGGAACGTGGCGCCGCCGCGCCGCGCGCGCGGACGGGGCGCGGCGAACGAGTCGAGGCCGAGCACCGCCGACGGCTTGGTGGCGCCGAAGGCGGGCAGCAGCGGGGGGCTCACCGGCGCGTGATGGCGCGCGCCGCGCCAGGTGTACTCGCGCAGCGCGGTGTGGAACGCGCGGCGCACCGCTCCGGCGCTGCCGTCGAACGAGACGCCGAGCCGCCCGGGCCAGGAGTGCACGCCCTCGAAGCCGCGCGCCCGGAGCCAGGCCACGGCCTCGCCGTACGCCTCGGCCGGGGCGCCGAAGCGATCGCCGAACGCTGCGGGGGTGATCCAATCATGGTAACGCGCGGAGGTCGGGTCGAGCTGCGCGTGCAGCAGCTCGTCCAAGGCGTCCGGATCGCGCGGCGCGAACGCCAGGACCATGGACTCGATCCGCATCGCGTCGGCGCAGACCTCCCCGGGGACGGCGTCCCGGGGCACGGCCGCCCGCGACGTCCCGGCGGCGAGCAGCGCCACGGTCGCAACGAGCGCAACGCGACGTTGCAGCGCACGTTGCACGGCGGCGGGAGGGATGCGCGGGGGCGTGGGTGTGGGCATGTGTATCTAGCAGTGCGCGTGCCGGGGCGTCATCCCTTCACTCCCGCAGCACCACGTCGAGCGCGAAGCGGAGCCGCTTGAGGGCGCGCCCGAGCGCGTTGCGGTGGATGTCCCGGCGCAGTGCCACGAGCAGTTTGCGCTCGAGGCGATAGCGCAGCGGCCCCGCGCGGTCGATCGGGACCGGCGCTCCATGTGCGGCCTGGAGCTGGGCGACGATTGCCGGACGCGGATAGCCGAGGATCTCGAGGTCGGCGGGGTCGAGCTCGTCGAGGAGCCGCGAGACGAGCGCGAGCGCCTGGGGGTCGTTGGCGATCTTCGCCGCCCAGCGGCTCACCGAGGTCGTCACCGGCCTCGTGTGGCGGTCGACGCCGGTGGGATCGCCGAGGCCCTTCGGCGCCTCGCCCTGCTCCCCGTAGGCGATCATCCCGGCCTCGAAGGGGACGCCCAGGTGCTCGCAGACGCGCCGCACGTGCGCCTCGGGCTCGCGCACCAGCTCCTCGTAGCGCACGTGGACGAAGGGCACCGGCCGCTCGCGCAACATCGTCGCCAGCGCGGGGACGTAGCGCGCGAGGATCGGGTTGTGGCTCACGGCCACCGCGTAGTCGCCGTCGAAGAACGAGTCGACGTACGAGGAGAGCACGGCCAGCGGATGGCGCGTGAGCACCACGTAGCGCGCCCGGGGATAGAGGCGGAGCAGGAACGGCAGCACGAGCGCGTAGGCGGGCGTCTTGTCGAGGAACAGCCGCTTGCCGGGCGCGCGGCCCATCATGCGGCCGTACATCGTGTCGGTGTAGGCGCGCAGCGCGTCGAGGTAGTCGTCCTCGCCGCGCGGCAGCTCGGCGACGAACTCGTGGATCGCCTGCTCGACGTTCTGCGGATCGTAGGGCGCCTTCTGCACCTTGCCCCAGTAGCCGAGGTGGGCGATCGGCGTGATCAGGTGGGGCTCGGCGCGCTGGTAGATCAGCGAGTGCGCGCCGAGCATGCGGGCGAGCAACGTGGTGCCCGACCGCGGCGCGCCGATCAGGAAGATCAGCCGATCCTGCATGCCGCCGCCATCATCCGGCTTGCCCGCCGGGTGTCCAGAGCTCGCGCAGCACGGTCTTCTGCACCTGACGGGTGGACGCGGTGCGCGGCAGCTCATCGAGGATGCGGACGAGCCGCGGCTTCTTGTAGCCGGCGAGCCGCGCGCGCACGTGAGCCACGACCTCCTGCTCCGTGAGCGCCGCGCCCGCGCGCGGCACGACCGCGGCCGCCACGATTTCGCCCCAGTCCGGATCGGGGACGCCGAGCACCGCGGCCTCGGCGATCGCCGGGTGCTCGAGGAGGCAGCGCTCGACCTCGGCGGGGAACACGTTCTCCCCGCCGCACTTGATCAGCTCCTTGAGCCGTCCCGCGACGTGGAGGAAGCCCTCCTCGTCGAAGACACCGAGGTCGCCGGTGTGGAGCCACCCGCCGCGGAGCGCCTGCGCGCTCGCTTCGGGCATGCGCCAGTAGCCGAGCATGGTGAACTCGCTGCGGCAGACGATCTCGCCGGCGACGCCCGCCGGGACGTCGCGGTCCTCGGCGTCGACGAGCCGCACCTCGACGCCGACGGCGGGCCGCCCGACGCTGGTCGGCTTGCGCAGCACGTCGCGCGGGCGCAGCGCGGCCACCGGGCCGGCCTCGGTCTGGCCGTAGAGCACGTGCAGGCTCGGGTTGCGGCAGCCGTCGACGATCGCGTGCACCTGCGCCGCGGTCATCGCGGCGGTGCCGCTGCCGAGCGCGCGCAGCGACGAGAGGTCGGTCGTCCCGAGCTCCGGGAGCGCCAGCACCGCGTTCCACAGCGTCGGGATCAGGTAGAGGTAGGTGGCGCGCTCGCGCGCGACCGTGCGCAGGATCTCTCCCGGTTGGGCCTTCTCCATCAGCACCACGGTGCCGCCGCTCGCCCAGTAGCCGAGCGGCATGGCCCAGCCGCCCATGTGGAACATCGGGAACATGCAAAGCCCGACGTCGTCCTCGCCGAGGCCCAAGCCGGCTTGCGACTGCGCGGCCTGGAGCACGTAGGTGCGGTGCGAGAGGAGCGCGCCCTTCGGGTCGCCGGTGGTGCCGCTCGTGTAGAGCATCACGTGCGGGTCGCGCTCGTCCAAGCGCGGCTCGGGCGCCGGCTCCGTGTCGGCGGCCGTGGCCGTGAGCCGCTGGAAGCTGCCGGGGGCGCCGCCGTCGAGCGCGATCACGTGGCGCAGCGCCGGCAGCTCGGGGCGGAGCTCATGGACGAGGTCGGCGTGCTCGGCGGCGACCAGGCACACGCTCGCCTCGGACTGCGCGAGCGCGTAGCGCACCTCCCCGGCGCGCCAGCGGACGTTGAGCGGGACGTGGACGGCGCCGAGCCGCGCGCAGGCGAAGTAGATCGCCGGGTACTCGACGCGGGTCGACGCGAGCGTCGCCACGCGGTCGCCGTGAGCGACGCCGAGGCCGCGCAGCGCGTGCGCGAGCCGGTTCGCGAGCGCGTCGAAAGCGGCGTAGGTGAGCCGGTGCGGGCCGATCACGTAGGCGATCTTCGTCCCGCGGTGGCGGGCGTGCCGGCGGAGCACGTCGCCCAGGAGGAGGGCCATCGCCCCGGCTCCTTACCAGAGCCGGCCGCCGCGGGTCACGTGGCGTAGGTAGCGGGATCGAGGGCGACCGCGAGGCCCGCGAGCTGCTCGCCCCGCGCCCGGCGCGCGCGGTTGGCGAGCGCGATCGCGCGGAAATAGCGGAGCGCGGCGCGGTCGTCCAGGTCGGCCGTGTCGAGCGCCAGGTGCTCGCGCAGCAGCTCGACCCGCAGGGCGCGCGCGGTCGCCGCATGCCAGAGGGACGCGTTCAGCTCCGTGTCGCCGGTGAAGGAGCGCTGTGCGGTGTTGGCCGAGCCGATCGTCACCCAGGCGTCGTCGACGAGGAGCGTCTTGGCGTGCACGTAGACGTCCTGCTGGCGCCCGCCGGCGCCGGTGCCGACGAGCCCGGCGAGCGTGAAGTTCTCGCGCTCGCGGAAGGTCGCGAGGTGGGCGAAGAACGCCGCATAGCGGGGATCGTCGCGCGCGCGCCGCACCTCCGCCATGGGCGCCCCGGGCAGCAGGAACACGACCTCGACGCCGCGGTCGAGCGCCTGGGTGATGCCCGCGAGCACGTCGACCGAGGCGAGGAACTGCTGCTCGAAGTAGAGCGTGCGCCGCGCCGCGGCGATCGCCGCCACGTACTGCTCGTGCACGCTGCGCTCACCGCCGGCGATCGGGAACGCCGTCCCCCCGGGGGTCGGCACGTCGCGGGTATAGCATGCGGCGCGGACGGTGCGCGTGATCTGCACGGGCACGTCGCCCGCGGGAGCCGAGAGGCGGCTGGGGAACGGCAGGTCGTCGACCACGGCAGGCTCCGGCCACGCGCCGCAGGGCCGCTCCCGCTCGCTCGCCTCGTTCCAGCGCTGGACGAAGTTGTGGTGGACGTCGGTGGCCGCCGGGCCGCGGATCTCGAGGTAGAGGTCGTGGACGGTCTCGCCCTCGGTGGGCGGCGGATGGCCGGGGGGCACGAACGAGCTCTGCTCGAGGTTGATGCCGCCCACGAACGCGACCTCGTCCGGCGTGCCCGCGTCGACGATCCAGCTCTTCTGGTGGTGGCAGAAGTCGGGAACGTGGTCCCAGCGAGCTCGCAGCCGCGCCGCGCGTGCCGCGAGCCAGGCGCGCTCGGATGCCCGCGCGGGGAAGTGGTGCGAGCCGGGGAGGATCGCGTCCAGCTCGGGCTCGTGCCAGAAGAGCACGCGCACGTCGAGGCCGCGGGCGGCGGCGCGGTCGAGCAGATCGAAGACCGTGCCTCGACGACCCGGCAGCCGGGCCGTGCGCTCGATGAACGCGACCGTGACCCAAACGCTGCGACGCGCGGCCTCGACCGCCTCGGCGATCCGGCCGAGCGCGGGCTCGCCGTCGATGAGTGGGCGCACGCGGTTGCCCGGCCGCAGCGGGTAGGCGCCGGAGCCGGCGCTCGGGACGTGCGCGGCGTCGTGGATCACGGCTGTCTCGCGTCGTCTACACGCGCCGCGGCCGCAAAACAATCGGACGATCGATCGATTCGTTGACACCCCGGCGCAGCGCGTGTTACCGCCGTCGGCCCATGGGAACCATGCTCGAAGGCAAGGTCGCGGTCGTCACCGGCTCGGGCCGGGGGATCGGCCGGGGGATCGCGCTCGCGCTGGCGCGGGAGGGGGCGAAGGTCGTGGTGAACGACGTCGGCTGCGACCTGGCCGGGCGGGGCACGGCCGAGGATCCCGCGGCGCAGGTCTGCAAGGAGATCGCCGCGCTCGGCAGCGAAGGCGTGCCGAGCTACGACAGCGTCGCCGAGTTCGAGAGCGCGGGGCGCATCGTCAAGACCGCGCTCGACAAGTGGGGGCGCTGCGACGTGCTCGTCAACAACGCCGGCATCGTGCGCGACAAGAGCCTCGCCAACATGACGCCCGAGGACTTCGACGCGGTGCTGAAGGTCCACCTCTACGGCGGCTGGAACTGCTGCCGGCACGCGCTGCCGGTGATGAAGGAGCAGGGCTACGGGCGCATCGTCAACATCGTGTCGTCGGCCGGGCTGCGCGGCAACTTCGGCCAGGCCAACTACGGCGCGGCCAAGGCCGGCCTGATGGGCCTCACCTTCGTGATCGCCGTCGAGCACATGAGGGGCAACGCCGAAGGGAAGTACAGCATCACGGCGAACGCGCTCGCGCCGGCGGGCATGACCCGCATGGTCGGCTCGATCCCGGGCATGGAGGGCCGTCCGGTGCCCGCGGAGATGAACCCGGATTTGAACGGGCCGATCGTCGCCTTCTTGGCCTCGCCGCAAGCCGCGCACGTGAACGGGCAGGTCTTCGGCCGCCGCGGCTACGCCTACACGCTCTTCCAGACGCCCAAGCCGCTCGCCGCGATGTACAAGGAGGGCGGCTGGACGCCGGAGGAGATCGCGAAGAACTTCGACGCGGCCTTCGGCGAGCACCTGAACGTCCCCGGCATTCCGGCCACGCCCGCGCTCAAGGCGGCGGCAGCCGCGGCGGCGAAGAAAGGGTGAGCCGGCCCGCTGGGCGGTCAGTACCAGCAGACCACGCGGTAGACCGTGACCGTCTCGCGCCCGGGAAGCCACTGCCCGGTGGTCATCGGATCGGACGCGATGCCGAATGCAGCACGGCGCGCAACGTGCCGTTGCGGCGGGCGGCCCGCGTCGTCCGCCGCGGCGGCCGCGCGGCGGGCGCGGCGCTTGCAGCGATGGCCTCGCAATGCTGCCGCAGCTCGCCTTCGCCGTCGCCGGGACGCGCGTCGTGTTCGCGACCCACGGGCTCGCGATCGCGGCCGGGGTCGCCGCGGGCGGCGCCGTCGCCGCAGCCCGGGCGCCGCGACGCGGGCCCGCGCTGCTCGCCGCGGCGTTGGTCGCCGCCGCCACGCTCGTGGGGGCGCACGCGCTCTTCTGGGCGGTGCATGGCGGCCGGCGGGGCTTCTGGTCCGGGGGGCTCTCCTCGATGGGCGGGGTCGCCATGGGCCTCGTCGCCGCTTGGGGCGCCGCCCGGCTCGCCCGAGAGCCTCTCGCGCCGATGCTCGACGCGCTCGTTCCCGGCGCGCTGCTCGCGCTCGGCATCGGGCGCGTGGGCTGCTTCCTCGGCGGCTGTTGCCTGGGCCGACCGACCGACTTGCCCTGGGGCGTGCTCTTCCCGGAGCTCGGCCCGCCCCCGCGTCATCCGCTGCAGCTCTACTCCGCCGCGGCCGACCTGGGTCTGGTCGCGCTGCTCCTCGCGCTCGAGGGGCCGCCCGGCGCCGTCGCCCGGCTCGGCTGCCTCGGCTTCGGCCTGGTACGCGCCGCGCTCGACGCGCTGCGTGACCCGGCTGCGTTCGACCCGCTGCCGGGGGGCGTGCTCACGCTCGCGCAGGCCGCTGGCCTCGGGCTCGCGCTCGCGGCGGCTCTCGCCGGCCGCCCTTGCGCCTTCGGGAGCCTTCGACTAAGGCTCGGCCGGCCGCGCGCGGCGCGCGCGAGCTTCGACGGAGGAGTCACGGCATGGCCGACGAGAAGACGCTCAAGGACGTGACCGTCTGGTCCGGGCACCGCGAGATGAGCCTCGAGGATATTGCGGTCGTCCAGCCGGGCCTCGGACGGATCATGCCCGATATCGGGATCCGCACCTGGAAGCTGTATTACGCGGCCAAGGCCGGGAACTGGCCGCTGGCGAAGTTCCAGCTGAAGGAGGTGAAGGGGCTCATGGAGCTCGGCGCCTTCACCCGCCCCAAGTACGAGGAGAACCTGAACCAATTCCTCGCCGAGAGCTGGAAGCCGCTCGAGGACGCGATCGCGCGGGAGGACTTCGCCGCCTTCGACGCGCTCTTCCACAAGGCGATCGAGTCGGCGAACGCCTACCACGAGCTGCGCGACAAGCCGTACATCAAGTGGAAGCTGCCGGCCACGCCACCGCCCGACCTCGACCTGACCCCGCGCAAGAAGTGACCGCGGGAGCCGGGGCGCCGGGCGCCCCGGCTCCGCTGCGGACCGGCTCGGGCCGCCTCGGGACGTGCCTCGCCCTCTCTGCGCTGCTTCACGGTCTCGCGATCGCGGCGGCGCTGCTGGTCCCGGCGCGCCCCGCGCCGCCGCTCACGGTGATTCCGGTGGCGCTGCTGGGGCCGCCGGGAGGAGGCGGCGGCGGGCGCGGGGGCGATGCCTCGCCATCCCTCGGCGCCGCGCCGCCCGCCGAGACGCCGGCGCCCGTGCCCCTACCGCGCACCCCGAGGCGTCATCCCCCGCCGCCGCGCCCCGCCCCGACGCGCCCCGCCCCGACGCGGCTCGCCGCACGCGCGACGCCTGCTCCGGCCGCCGTCCCGCCCGGTCCGGCGAGCGGAGGCAGCGGGGACGCGACGGGCGGCAGCGGCGGCGGGAGCGGCGGCGGGCACGGTACGGGGGAGGGGAGCGGTGACGGCGCTGGCGTCGCACGTGTCGCCTACGGCGAGAACCCGCCGCCGCCCTATCCGCTGATCGCGCGGCGGCTCGGCATGGAGGGCCTCGTGCTCCTCGAGGTGCTGGTGGCGCCGGACGGCCGGGCCGAGGAGGTGCGCATCGTCCGCTCCTCCGGCCATCCGCCGCTCGACGAATCCGCGGTCTCGACCGTGCGCAGCCGCTGGCGCTTCGTGCCGGCCAGCCGCGGCGGAACACCCATCGAGAGCCGCGTCACGGTGCCGATCCGCTTCCGCTTGAGCGACGCGGGCTGAGGTCGGCGCTCCAGAGCGCCACCACGCCGTCCGCATCGCCCGCGAGGATCGTGTCGCCGGCCCAGACGAGCGCGAGCGTCTGCGCGCGCAGCCACGGCAGCGTCGCGACCGCGGCGCCGCCTTCCGCGACGTCGTAGACCCCGATCGCGCGGGCGAGCCCCGCCGCGGCGACGCGCCCGCCGCCGGGCGCGACGGCGAGGCAGCGCACCGGCGCGCCGGTCGGGATCTCGCGCAGGAGTCGTGCCTCGCCGGCATCCCACACCCGCAGCACGCCGTCGTCGCCGCCCGCGACGAGGTGAGCGCCGGCGAACGCGAGCGCCTGGACGGCGTGTGTCCCGGCCGTGAGACGGCGCGGCCAGGTGTCGTCGTCGAGGTCGAAGAGCACGACGTCCCCGGCTTCGGTGCCGATCGCGGCGCGCCGCCCGTCGGGGCCGACCGCGACCGCGGCGCCCTCGGCCCCGAGCGCGACGCGGCGCAGCTCGCGGCCGTCCTCGGCGGCGAGCACGTGCGCGGCGCGGTCGTAGAAGGCCGTCGCCACGAGCCGCGCGCCGTCGCCTGACCACGCGACCGCGCGCACGGCGCCGACGAGCGGCGGCAGCGCGCGCAGGAGCGCGCCGGACGCGGCGTAGAGCACGATGCGATTTTCGTGCGTCACCGCGACGGCACCCCCGTCGGGACGCACCGCGAGCGCGTTCACCGCGTCGGCGTGCGGGGGCTCGGCGGCCGGCATCGCGATCGGCGGCGGCGCGGCGAATCCAGCGAGCAGCGTGGCTGCCGGCAGGCTCCAGGCGCTCACGCCGTCGTCGACCTGGGCGACGAACGCGGTGGTGCCGTCGGGCGCGGCCGCGAGCGCGGTCACCGCGTGCGCGAAGGCGAGCGTGCAGCGCAGGGCTGCGGGCGCCCCCGCGGGCGGGGAGGCGCAGCCGGTGGGAACCCCCGCCGCGGCCCGGGCGCCGGAGCCTACCGGCAGCACGAAGCTCATCTCGACGGGCGCCCCGTCGCGCGAGAGGTGCACGTGGGCGAGCACCTCGGCGGCACCAAGCGGCGCCGTGCGCGCCTCGAGCGCGTCGGGGCCGGCGGCGAGCGCGAGCGTCCGGTCACCACCGGGCAGATCGAGCCGGACCGTGCCGGTGACGCCGGCAAGCGGCAGCGGGCGCCGCCAGAAGTCCGTGAGGTAGACGCGCACGCGGCCGTCGGCGGTGGCGACCGCCTCTAGGTGGATCGCCCCCACCATGCCGACGACGCCGCCGTGGTGGGGCGTGTGGTCGTGGAGCCCGAGGCGGCCCTCGGCGGCGACCGTGGTGGTCGTGGTGCCGCCTCCTCCGGGGGCCGTGCCGCCGCCGCAGCCGCACGCGAGGACGGCGCCGAGGACGGCGGCCGCGGCTTTCACCCGCCCGCCCCCAGGAGCGCCGCGATCCGCCGCGCCGTGGCCGCGTCGCCGGCGGCACGGCGCTCGGCGGCGATCGCACCCAGCGCCGCGCGCGGCGCGCGCAGCGCGGGCGCCGCCGCGAACGCGTCGGCGTAGGCGGCCAGCTCGCCGGGCCGGTCGCCGGCGAGCAGCGCGAGCTGCGCGCCGAGCAGCGCCGCGCGCACCGCGAAGCCCGCACGCGGATCGAGCGGCGAGGGCGCGGGGTCGAGCCGGGCGGCGACCCAGGCGAGCGCCGCCCGGGCGAGATCCTGCTGGTGGAAGTACGCCGCAGGCGCGGTGAACTCGAGGCGGGGCCGGTCGTCGGTGAGCGGCGGCACGCCCGCGGTCGCGACGCGCAGGTGGCGACCGTCGGTCACGTAGAGCGGGGCGAGGTCGCTCGCGTCGGCGAGGCCGGCGGCGCCCGCCGCACGAGCGAGGTCGCCCGCGGCGAGCCGCGCGTCGATCGCCGCCGCATCCGGGCGCAGCGCGTCGGCCGAGCCCACGAGCGCGGCCAGCGGCGTCGCTGTGCGGTGGTAGGCGACCCAGAGCTGGACGTGCGGAAAGGCGGTGGCGAAGCTCGCGACGATCGCCTCGAGGTCGGCGACCGCGAGCTGATGCAGCGGCAGCCACTGGCAGTAGAGGCCGCCCGGGCGCAGGTGGGCGAGGCCGCTGCGGTAGAAATCGACCGTGTAGAGCGTGGCGGTCCCGGCCGTCCACGGCAGGAACAGGTCGGAGAGGATCACGTCCCAGCGCGCGTCGCTGGCGAGAAGGAAGCTGCGCGCGTCGTCGACGACGAGGTGCGCGCGCGGGTCGTCGAGGGCGCCGCGGTTCTGGGCGGCGAAGAGGCGGGCGGCCGCGAGCACCTCGGGCACCAGCTCGACGCCGTCGACGACGAGACCCGGGTGCGCGACCGCCGCGCCGATCGTGTCGGCGGTGCCGACGCCGAGGGCGAGCATGCGCGCGGGCGACCGATGGAGGAGCAGCGGCAGGTGCGCCTCGCGCGCCTCGAGGAGCAGGCCGTCCCCGCCGCCGAGCGAGTACTGGCCGTTGACGCGCAGCCGGCGGAGCCCGCGCGCGTCCTCGGTGACGGTCACGGTCGCCGCGGCGCCGTCGCGGTAGAAGAGGAGCCGCTCGGCCGTGGGCGCGCGCCAGGGCAGGCGCAGCGGCGGCGCCGCGAGCGCGAGCGCGCCCACGGCGACGGCGGCGGCGTACGCCACGGGACGCGCGGCGAGGCCCGCGCCGACCGCGAGCGCGACCGTCGCCACGACGAGCAGCCCGCCGCCGAGCCCGAGCGCGGGCAGGAGGACGAATGCGCCGCCGAGGGCGCCGGCGATGCCGCCGAGCGTGTTGGCAGCGAGCACGCGGCCGAGCGCCGCCGGTGGAGAGCCCACGCCGGCGAGCGCGAGCGTGAGCGGAAAGGCCGCGCCGAGGAGGGTCGCGGGCAGGAGCACGACCGCGAGCGCGAGCGCCGCCTCGACGGCGAGGCCCGCGCCGGGACCGGTGACCGCGAGCCCGCGGATGAGCACGAGGCTCGCGCCGGGCAGCGCGCGTAGCGCCAGCAGCGAGGCCGCTACCGCGAGCGCGATGCCGACCTCGACGGCGGCAAGCCGCGGCGCGACGGCGCCGGGCCGCCCAAGCCAGCGGACGGCGAGCGCGGCGCCGACGACGAGGCCCAGCAGGACGGCGGCGAGCACGATCGCGATGCTGTAGACGCTGCTGCTGAGCACGCCTGCGAGCCCCCGCGTCCAGAGCACCTCGGCGGCGAGCCCGCCCCCGCCGGTGGCAACGGCGGTCAGCATCGCGGCGCGCGGCCGCGCGGGGCCGGTGACGGCCGCCGCAGCGGGAGGGAGGGGCAGGCGGGGCCGGCGGTCGAGCGCGACCGCACCCGCGCCGACCGCGAGGTCGACCGCCGCCGCCGCCGCGAAGGCCCCGCGCACGCCGAGCGCGCGCACGAGCAGCGTGCCCGCGGCGAGCGCCCCGAGCGCGCCGCCGAGCGTGTTCCAGGCGTAGAGCCGGCCCGCCCCGGGGCCGTCGCCCGGCGCGAGCGTGGCGGCTGCGGCCGGAAGCGTCGCGCCGAGGAGCGTCGTCGGCAGCAGGAGGACGCCGAAGGCGAGGAGCACGCGGGCGCCGGGTAGCGGCGCCCGGGCGGCCCACGCGGCGGCGGCGGGGAGCCCGGGGCGGAGCGCGAGGTAGCCCAGCACGGAGAGCGCCACGGCGCCCTCGAGAGCGGCCCACGCGCGCAGGCCCCGCGTCCGCTCACCCAGCCAGCCACCCAGCAGGCTGCCCAGCGCGAGGCCGCCGAAGTACGCGGCGAGCACCACCGCCGTGCCCGTGGCGGTGGCGCCGTAGAGCAGCGCGAAGTCCCGCGCCCAGAGCACCTCGTCGGCGAGCGCAGCCGCGCCCGAGCAGAGGAGGAGGGCGGGGATGCCGATGTGGGCCGCGCGCGACGTACGGGGGTGGTTAGCGGGAAGCGCGCTCGGGCGCCAGCGACGGGGCGCGTATCGACACGCCGGCGGCGGCTGTGCTCTGATCCCGCCGCCCGATGCGCTGCCTCCCCCCCGCCTTGCTCGCCTGTCTGCTGCTCGTGGCGCCTGCGGGCGCGTCGCCGACGCAGCGGCTCCGCTTCCCGCGGCTCGCCGTCCCGCCCGGCGGCAACGTCGAGGCCTGCGTGTTCGTGCGGCTCGCGCGCACGGCGCCGCTCGACGTCGCGCGCTGGGAGATCGTCCACCAGGGCGTGCGCCGGGACTTCGCGCCGCGACACTTCCTCGTCTACGTGTACACGGGCGCGCGGCTCGGCGAGTGGTCGCCGGGGCAGGTGGTGCAGAGCCGCGGCTGCCTCGACCTCGGGCCCGTGGATCTGGATCACCGCCAGGTGTTCGCCGCGGGCGCGAGCCGGATATCGGCGGGCGTGCTGCCGCGCGGGGTGGCGCTGCGCCTGCCGGCCGTCCCCGACGAGCCGGGCGGCATTCCGGCGGGCGTTGGCATTCTTCTCGACGCCGAGTGGGTGAACAGCGGCACCCGCACCCGCGTCGGGTCGACGCGCGTCCTGCTCCACGGGCCGCGCCGGCACACGGTGCGGCGCTGGGCGGCCCCGCTGCTCGCCGACGGCGCCGAGCTCGGCCTCGAGGTGCCGCCGGGCACGACCCGCTCCACCGAGGCGTCGACGCGCGCGCTCGGCGCGCCGCCCGACGCGTGGGCACCAGCGGCCGACGCCTGCGTGCTGTTTCTGAGCGGCCACTTCCACCAGCGCGGCCGGTTCTTCGGCGTCGACCTCCTCGGACCCGACGGCGCCGTGATCCCGCCCGCGCGCGGGTTCAGCGACCCGTACGAGCCCGGGCGCACCACGCGCTTCGGCGCCGTCGACTACACCGACCCCGGCTTCGCCGCCGACCCACTGCCGGTCGCCGCCGGCCAGCGGCTGCACTACTTCTGCTGGCACGACAACGGGGTGACCACGGCCGTGCGGCTCGGCTGCGAGGTGGAGCCGGGCGTGCCCCCGGGGCGCGCGATCGGCGCGCCGGGCGGCGGACCGTCGATCCCGTGCACGAGCGCCGCCGACTGCGCGGGCGCGGGCCTCACGGGCCGCTGCGTGCCGGCGAACCTGACCGCGGGCGTCCCGGCCTACGACGAGGTCTGCGCGCTTGCTGGGGCGTCCTACGACGCCGCCCCGGGTGGGGGCTGCGACGTGAGCGCGCTGCCGCCCATCGACTAGCCGGGAGGTCAACGATGCGTCTCGTCTCGCTCCTCGTCCTGCTCGCCACCGGGCCCGCCTACGCGCACAGCGTGCCGGTGCTGCCGAGCGCCTGCACGCTCGACCCGATCGATTTCACCGAGCCCGCGACCGGTGCCGCCGGCACGGTGGCCCCGGTCGGCGCGGCCGACGGGTTGCTCGTTGCGTACGACACGCGCGCCAAGACCGCGACGTTCCAGTTCTGCCCGGGGACGATGCCGAGCGACGCGGCGAGCTGCGTGCCGTCGCCGCCGCCCGCGCACGCGTTCTCGGGCGATCTCGCGGGGAGCCTCTCGTTTCCGCCGGTGTTCGTGGCGACGCTGTTCGACAGCGGCGACCTCGCGGCGGCGGTGCCGCTCGGCGTGGAGGTGAACGGGGGCGTCAGCGTGACGAGCCAGCCGGCCTTCACCACGGGGCTTGCGGCGGCGGGCGACGTCGTCGCCGAGGGCGCGCCGATCGACGACCAAGGGCGCTTCACGATGGTGGCGGTCCTCCCGGCGAGCGCGCTGCCGGCGATCGTGCTGCGGCTCGCCGGCCAGCTCACCCCCGAGCCCGATCTCGACCAGTTCGCGTCGACGCCGACGACCACCGCCGTGGCCGGCACGATCACGGCGAAGGTCGCGAAGCTGCGCGTGACCTTCCAGCCCCCCGCCGACCCGGACTTCGCCGGCCACCCGACGATCGTACGCGTGAGCGCGGGCGGCGCGACAATCGCGACCGCCGACCTGCCCGCGGGCCTCACCCCGCACGGCAAGCGCCTGTTCCTGGGCCAGAGCGCCGACGGGGGCACGCGGATCACCGCGCGGCTCGTGCGCCGCAAGCCCGTGCTCACCTACGCGCTCGTCCTCCGGCTCCCCGGGCCGGCGCTGCCCGCGGGACCGGCCGGCCGCGTCACGGTGGACGTCACCTACGCGACGGGCGGCGTGCTCGGCCGCGGCGAGCACGCGTTTCGCGCGAGCCGCCGGGGGACCAGGCTCGCGGCGCCCTGAAGTCGCATTGCGCGCGCGAGCGCGGCGGGGCTAGGATGCGATCCATGTCGCGCCACGTCGCCGCCGCGTTGCTCGTGCTCGCCGCCGCCGGGAGTGCGGCGCGGGCGCAGCCGCCCAAGTATCACGGCTGTCTCCGGCTGCGACCCGCCGTCGGCCCGTTCAACCGCCGTGACGGCAACACCACGATCACGGCGGCCAACTGGGAGTGGGACCTCTCGCCGATCTCGAGCGGGATCGCGCCGGCCGCCGAGCAGATCACGATCTCGCTCGGCGGCGACCAGAACGCATTCGTCATCCCACCCGGCGCCGTCAAGGTGAAGCGCCACGGGACGCTCTTCGTGTACAAGGGTCCGCGCGGCCAGCCGCGCGGGATCACGAGCCTGCGGCTGAAGATGCTCACGCCGATGCGCTACCAGGTGAGCTTCGGGCTCAAGGGCGTCGACCTCTCGCAGCTCGTGTTCCAGAGCGACGCGTGCCTGCCGGTGGCGATCGTCGTCGGGCTCGACGACGGCTTCAACGGCGCCGAGATGGTCCGTCCCGGCGGGCTCGACGCGCTGCAGTCCCGGCGCGTGCGCCTCACCGGCGCGTGCGCCGTCGACACGAGCCAGTGGGCGTGGCTCAGCGGCAGCGGCTCGTCTAGCGGAGCCGGCGGCTCTTCCCCTTGCCAGTCGCAGTGAACGGCGCCGTGGCCGTGTAGGGCCCGACGGCGACGGCCATCTGGCCCGCGCCGCTGAGCGTGCTCAGGTCGAGGCCCTGGAGGTGGGCCTGGAGCGCGAAGCCCTTCTTGCCTCGCTTGAAGCGGACGGTGCCGCCGGTCGTGGCAAGGACCGCACCGTTCGCCTTCTGGCCGGCGAGGACGGCGATCACGGTGCCGCTCGAGTCGACGACCTGGTAGCCCTTGCCCTTCGGCGACAGGCTCCCCGCGGGAATCTCGACGGTGACCAGCGCCTTTCCGTTCGAGCCGGTGAGTGACAGGAAGACGTTGGCGGTGAAGTCGAAGGACATGCCCCCGGGCGAGAGCTGCGCGGCGAGCGAGAGGACGTCGCCCTTGGCCGGCTTGCTCGGTTGCGTGGCCGGAAGCGGCTTGCCGATCCTGCCGGAGCCGCTGACCTTCGTCAGCGTCGGCGGCGCCGGGAGCTTCGTCCGATCGGGGATCGGTGCGAGCGTGCACGTCATCGTGACGCTGGTGATGATGGGACCGGTGGCACAGGTCCCGGGGATGAGGCCGGCCCCCTTGAGGCTCACCTGCCCCGTCGTGAAGTTCAGCGCCGCTCCTTGCACCTCCACCGGCGCCGGGCCGAGCGTCAGGAACTGGGGCGCCGAGTCGAAGTTCGCCACGATCGGATAGGAGTTGTTCGGCGGGGGGCAGAACGCGGTGCCGAGCGTGAGCGGGAAGCCGGGCAGCGTGATGTCGCCGGCGGAGTCGATCGTGCCCGTCACGGTGACCGCCTGCGGCATCGAGAGGATCTCGGTCGCGTTGCCGCCAAAGCCCGTGTCGTTGCCGACGCCGTTCGGGAAGGCGGCCGCCCACGCGGCCTGATTCATCGAGAAGGCGCCGGTCGTCTCGTCGAAGGTGACCGGCATGGCAAAGCCGTCGGCGCCGCCGAAGGGGGGCAGCGCGAGGGGGCCCGGCCCGCCCGCCTCGACTCTCGGTCCCACGTTCGAGATCGTGCACGTGCCGCTCGTGGCGCCCTGGGCGGCTGGGCCAACCGACAGGGCCGCGAGCAAGGAGCCGAGCGCGAGCGCACTCTTCTGCATGGTCTGCCTCCTCGGTGACACCGGCGTCACGCCTTCTTGCCCTTCTTCTTCCGCGGGATCTTGAACACGTTGCGCTTGCCCGCGAGGTTGCGGTTCTGGACGAAGTTGGTCCCGCCGATCACGAGGGCCACCGTGAGATCGCGGTTGCCCGTGTCGAGCGTCGAGAGGTCGAGGCGCTTGCCGGTGAGCGTGAACCGGTAGCCGCCCGCGCGCCGGTCGAGGACAAGCGCGAGGACCCCGCCGGCAGCGGGAGCGCGTCCGCGCAGGTGGCCGTGACCCTTCATGGCGAGGTTCGCGGCGATGACGTTCATCTGCTCGCCGCCCGGCGTGGCGAGCTGCACGCCCACGCCCGCCGTCGGGTCGACGGTCGCGCCCGGCGGGCTCTTGATCACGCCCTGCGCGATCAGGCTGCCACGGGCCCCCGGCCGGGGCGCCTTCCCGTGCTTGCCCGGGCGCGGGAAGGTGAGGACCACGCGGGAGAGCGTGAGCGTGCCGGCGAGGATCTGCGTCTGCGTGCCGCCCACCACCGTGTCGGTGGTGAGGGCCTTCTGGAAGGCGACGAGATCGTTCAACTGCGTGGGCGTGAGGATCGCGGTCACGCCGTGCTGCCCGCTGACGTTGCGCCCGCGCCCGGGCTGGAGGCAGTCGTCGAGCGTGTCGTCGCAGGGACGCACGACGTCGAGCAGGGTGTGCGCGCTGCCGTCGTGAAGGTAGGGCGCCGTGTTCCACACGTCGACGAGCACCGGCGTGAGATAGTCGGTGAGCGGGCCCCGGTGGCCGGGAAGCGGGATGCGGGAGTTGTCGAAGTTGTTGTCCCGCAGCGCGATCGCGTAGGGGTCGGTCTTGTCGAAGAGGTTCGCGGTGCCGACGTTGTGCCGCAGGAACGGGTTGTTCTTGTCCGGCCCGCCGCACTGCGTGGGGTCGTCGAGCTGCTGGAGCGGCTTCTTGTCGGTGAAGTACTGCTTCCCGGGCGGCCCGCCTACGTGGCAGGTGGTACACTGCGTCTGCTGGGCGTTGAAGAGCTGGCGACCGCGCTCGGTGGCGTCGGTCGTCGGGTTCGGGTTCTTCACGAAGCTCGTGAGCGAGTAGACGAAGTCGGCCATGTGCGTGAGGCGGATGCCGGCGATCTTGCCGGTGTGCGGGCCGCGTAGGTTGCGGTTGGGGGCACACTCGTCGCCGTTGACGTCGACCGGATCCGTCGAGGTGAGCGAGCTGCGCTGGACGAGCGCGCCCTCGCAGGTGGCCGTGTCCTCCGCCCCGTCGCAGTCGCCGGCGCCCATGAGCGTGCGGAACGTGTGCTCGAAGTCCTCGACCTCGTCGCGGTCGCCGTTCCAGTGCACGGTCTGCATCGGGTTGAAGTAGCGGTCGCGGTCGGTGCCGGTGACGTTGGGCGGGATGTTCTGCGGATTGGCCTTGCAGAAGTGGCCGTCGCCGCACGCGGCGTCGAACGTGCACGGCTCACCCTGGTTGGGCCCACTGTCGCAGGTGCCGGGGGCGAAGCCGGGGCGGCCGCGGAGGTCCATCGTGTTGCGCAGCGAGACCCCGAGCTGCGAGAAGTCCCACGTGCGCCCGTCCTGGCCGCCGAAGTCCGAGTGGCAGCTCTGGCAGGTGACGTAGGAGGCGTCGTGCGACGTGCTCACCAGCGCGCCGGGCACGTTCTGGCCCACGCTGCACGCGGTCTCGCAGGTGCTTCCCGGGCAGTCCGCGTCGGCGGTGCAGGCGACCCCGGCGTCGTTCGCGCACACCTTGAGCTGGGCCACGCAGGTCGAGCCCGGGCACTGCGCGTCGCTGGTGCAGAGCTGTGCGGTGTTGTTCTTGCACGCGCCGCACTGCGTGCCTCCCGTCAGGCAAGGGGTCGCCGGCGCGTTGGCGCAGGTGAGCTGCGGCGCGTTGAAGAGCGGCGCCCCCTGGTCGAGGCCGATCCCGTTGGGGACGCTCGCGTCGCGCGCGGCGGTGTCGAAGAGGATCTTCCCGTCGAGCAGCGCCGGCGGCAGCGGGTCGACCGTCGGGTCCAACGTGAGGTCGCCCGTGATGCTCCACACCGGCGGGCCGAGCACGAGCGGGACGCAGTGCGCGCTCTGCACGCAGGGCGGGTTCGAGCCGCAGTCGGCGTCCTTCGTGCACGCCGCGCCGCCCGGGTGATTGCAGAAGCCGACGCTGCCCGTGCAGTCGGCGTCGGTGCCGCAGTGCACCGACGGCTGGTTCGAGCACACGAGGTTCGTGTGGTCGCTCGCCGTCGCCGCCGCCACCGGCACGACGTTGCGCGAGAGGAAGTTCGCCACGTACACGGTGGTGCCGTCGGGCGAGAGGGCGGCGCCCATCGGGCCCGTGCCGATGCCGTCGGGGACCGCGCGCATGCGCGAGGTGCCGTTGGTCATGTAGTTGACCGTGTCGAAGTCGACGCCGGTCTTCACGGTGTGCAAGCCGGCGTCGAAGGGGTCGACCTTGCCCACCTCGATCACGATCTGCGCCTCGGGCGCCATCAGGAACGGCCGCTCGCTGGTGACCGAGTCGAGCGCGTCGGGCACGCACGGATGGGAGGGGTCGGCGCCGCCCGGGCCGAAGCTCGACGGCGGGTTGAAGATCGTGGTCACGTCGTTCGCCCGCTGGCCCTTCACCGTGTTGAAGATGTGGTAGCTGTTGAAGCCCTGGTCGACGACGTAGGCTGCGGTGCCGTCGAGCGAGAACTGGATGTCGCTGGTCTCGGTGGCCTCGTCGATGTCGATCTTGCCGATCTTGTGGCCGTCGCCGGCGTCGAGCTTGTAGATGCCGAGGCGGATGATGTCGTGGAACGACGCCTTCATGATGTTGCGGTTGAAGGCGTCGCGGGTGGGAAACGGCGTGAACGTGAGCCAGGGGAACATCGCCGCGCCAGGCTGGTTGGCGAGCGTCGGCTCGCGCTTGAACATGCCCTTGCTGAGATTGTTCTCCTGCTCGCCGCCGACCCAGAGCTGGCCCGCCACCTCGGCCGGCGCGCCGTCGGGCACGAGCGCGATCGCGGAGACCTCGTTGAGCGGGCCCTGGCCGGAGTTCTGCGTCTCGCAGGTCGTGGTGTCGGCCGGGATGGCGAAGACCGCCGCAACGGAGGCGTTGGTCAGGTCGACCTTGCTCACGTGCGCGTCGCTCGAGGGCTCCTCGGTGAGGTAGTGGGTGACGTAGGCCGTGCGGCCGTCGCTCGCGACCGCGATCGCTCGGGCGTTCGGCCAGGGGAGCGCGACCCGGTTCTGGAGCGAGAGACCGGCGTCGAAGAGGAGGAGCTGGCTCGTGCCCTGGCAGGAGACGAGCACGCGGTCGCCGGCGGGCGTCGCCGCGACCCCGTAGGGGTTGCAGCCGGTGCCGAGCACGTCCTCGCCGACCGTCTTCGCGTTGCCGAGGTCGGCCTGGTCGAAGCGCGACACGCTGTCGTCGCTCTGGTTGGCGGTGTAGACGTACGTTCCGCCGACCGCGACCGTGCGCGGATAGCACTGGTCGAACGTCGACGAGGGGGTGCACGACCCCACGTGCTGCTCGTGGGTGAGCGTGCCCACGTGCATCGCGTTGAACTCGAGGCGGGCGACCGAGTTCGAGTCGGGGTTGACGACGAACACGTGCCCGTCGGGCGCGACCGCGATGTGGCTCGAGCGCGTCGGGCCGGCGAGCGCGCCCGACGCGCCGAGCGCGGCGGCGAGGAGCGAGACGGCGACGGGAGTCGATCTCACGGCATGACCCTCCTCGGGCCGGCTCTGCCCACCAGCCCGTACAAGAGACAATCGCGCGCCGCCGCGGCGCGCTCGGCGAGCGCGGCAGGCGAGAGCGGATCGCGATCCCAGAGCCGCTCGAGCAGCGGCACGTTGAGGAAATAGAAGAGCGTGAGCCCGCCCACGTTGAGGAGCACGTGCATGGGATCGCTCGGGCGGAAGACGCCGTCGGCCACGTTGCGCTCGACCTCGGCCGCCGCGGCGGCGAACAGCGGGCGCAGGTGGTGGTCGGCGATGTCGGCCAGGTGCGGGCCCCCGTCCATGATCTCGCGCACGAGGAGCTTGAGCGCGCCGAGGTTGGCGGCGGCGAAGTGCGTGAGCCCCTCGATCGCGTCGGCGACGCCGACGGGGCCCGGCTCCTCGCGGAAGCGCGCGTGGATCATCGCGAGCCCCATGACCGCGCGAGTGAGCACGGCGTCGTACACGCTCGCCTTGCTGGGGAAGTAGTAGAACAGCATGCGCTTCCCCACCCCGGCGCGGGTGCCGATCTCGCGCGTCGTCGCCGCCGCGAAGCCGCGGGCCGCGAAGACCTCCTCGGCGGCGTCGAGGATGCGGGCGCGGACGTCCTCGGCGTCGGCGGCAGCGCGCGCGGTGTTGGCCTGCGAAGTCACGTCGTGTACCGACCGGTACGCGGCGCACTACTCCGAAGCGCTTCGCGTTGTCAACGATTTTGCGGAAGGGTCGTTCGCCGCGCTGCGGCGTGAACGCGGCCCGCGCCAGCTAGGTGCGATAGATGCGGCAGTCCCACCGCCGGTAGAGCTCCTCGTAGAGGCGCTGGCGCTCCTCGCCGCTGAGCTCCGGGAGCGCGGCGAGCAGCCGGACGAGCGGGAGCCGGTCGCCGGGGCTCGCGGCGGGCGGCGGAGGCGGAAGGCGCCGCCCGCGGCCGTTGCAGAGCGGGCAGGGGTCGGGCAGCGACGCGTCGCTTTCGGGATCGGGCCACATCCCCGTCCCGTCGCAGAACGCACAGAGCGGCGGCTGGTCCGTCGGGGTGCGCACGGTCACCTCCCCTCGTGCGCCAGTATTCGCCCGCCTCCGAGGGAGGTCAAGGCGCGCGGTTGCCGCGGCGCGCCGTGTTTGACGGTCCGCCGGGAAGCCGGTAAGCCTACACCCCGCCCCGGCCAGGTAGCTCAGTTGGTAGAGCACGTGACTGAAAATCACGGTGTCGTTGGTTCGATTCCGACCCTGGCCACTCGAAAAGTCACACGGTTAGCTCCGCGTCGTAGTCGCCTTGGGCGCCTGAGTGTGCGCGAACTGTGCGTGTTCGCGGTGTAGTGGGGCGACGGGCGCGCTCCTCGGAGCAGTAGTCACGTAGGTGGTCACGCGCTCGGCCGCCTCCGCGAGATCGGCCTCGCTCACGATGTTGTAGCGGTCGAAGACAGAGCGTGTCTTGTGGCCGGAGATGGCCATCGCCACACGCTCGGGGACGCCGGCGCGAACCATGTTGCGCACAGCGGAGCGTCGGAGGTCGTGGATGAAGCGGCCAGCGATGCCCGCCCGGGCCGCTGCCCGGCGCCAGGCCCGCTGAAGATCCCCGAGCCGGCGACCGTCGGTGTGGAAGACGTAAGGGCAATCGAGGCGACGGAGCGCGACGCGGGTACGGGCGAGGTCCAGAAGGGCGCCACGGAGCACTAGGGTGCGGCCTTGCTTCGTCTTGCTGTGGCTACGACGTAGACGAATGACGCCGCCTACTACTGTGCCACCTTGACGGTCGAGGGTGATATCCCGCCACTCCAGCGTGCGGACTTCCGTTTTCCGCCAGCCGGTGAGGTAAGCAAAGCGGGCGGCGTCCGCGTATGCAGGGGGCAGATGGGCGGCGACCGCTTCGAACTCGGCCGGCTCGGCGAAGCCCTCGCGAGCGTTGTCCTCGGTCAAGAGCGTGATGGGAGGCCTGGCGAGGATCTGCCCGGTCTTCACTGCCAGTGAGAACATCCGCCGAAGCGCGGCGAGTTCGCGGTTGACAGTCGCCGGGGCGACCCCGCGGCCCAGCCGCGCTGCGGTGTAGGCTGCGATGCGGTCGGGCGTGATGCTGAGGGCACGGTCGCAGGCGAATGCCTCGCCGAGCCGGCGGATGTGACGCTCGACGTGACCGAGGGACCGCCGGCCGTTCAGCCGGTAGTCTGTTCGTAGGAGTTCGGCCAAGTCGTCGAACGTGAGCTTCTCTTGTTCTGGTGTGACGAAGTGCGGTGTGTTGACGAGTTTGAGTTTCCGTTGCCGGAGCCGCTCGGCCTTCTTCGCGTCCGTCGTCTTGAGCGACTCCCGGATGTAGCGGCCGCGATGATAGTAGCCGAGCCACCAGACCTGGCCGCGTCGGTACAGGTGGCCCTGTCCTCGGAGCGTCATTGGCTTTCCTCCTCGGGGCACGGCAAGACGGCAGCGAGCGCTGCCAGCCCCCAATGATGCCGCGAGCCGCTCGGTGCGGGCCGTCGTCTACACGGACGGCCATGGGACGCGGGGGGACGTTGCATCTCCTTCGACGCCGACATGGGTGGCAATCTCTACGCCCTGTTACGCATGCGGTTCAACGTGTGCGCGTCGTCAGCCACCGCGTCAGTCCGGCCTCGTCGAACAGCACCTTACGCCCGATCCGGCGCGCGAACGGCAGCTTCGCTTTGTGCCGATAGAGCCAGTCCTTCGACATCCCGATGCGCGCCGCCGCCTCTTCAACGGTGAGCATGCGGTCTCCAGTCACCGAAAGAATCGACGGAGCCGCCATCCGGCTCGCCGCCCGCAGCGCCAAGGCACCGAGCTGCGCGACGAAGCGGGGGAGCTGCTCCGCGGGCAGGGCGTCGATTGCCTCAATCGACGGGAGCAACGCAGCGAGATCGATGGCGGGTTGGTCGCTCATGTCGCCCGGTTGCTCAGCGCTTCGCGAGCGAGACGCCAAACGGCGCGGTCCCACGAGAGGTGCGGCTTCCGCTCCAAAAGCGTCGCGATCGCCTTGTCGAGA